>JGI24710J26742_10002888_pt1 | contig 14927 bp, 16 predicted proteins | sample BioPla2DNA2_FD_26742 | JGI IMG/M metagenome (IMG submission 26742) | reverse complement strand
GCGGTGGAGTACTTCTTCGACCACGTCATCGAGAGGCAGGAACTCCGGTCAACCCTCGGCGATCTCGCGGATATCGAGCGTATCGCAGGGAGGATCGCCTACGGGAACGCCGGCCCCCGGGATCTCGTGACACTCAGGGAGTCGCTTGAGCGGATACCGGGTATAAAAGCACTATTCGACGAGAGTTCTCCGGCCCTTCTCGGGGAGGCGCTCGACGCCATGAGCGATCACGCCGGCGCCATCGACCTCGTCGCGAGAGCGATCGCAGACGACCCCCCCGCCCTCGCGAAGTCCGGGGGGATGATCCGGGAGGGGTTTGACGGGAAACTCGATGAACTCCGGAACCTCGCTGCGACCGGGAAGAACTGGATCGCCACATTCCAGCAGCAGGAGCGGGAGCGGACCGGCATCAAGTCGCTCAAGGTCAGCTACAACCGGGTCTTTGGCTACTACATCGAGGTGACAAAACCAAACATACACCTTGTCCCGCCGGAGTACGAGCGCCGGCAGACACTCGCAAACGCCGAGCGCTACACGACCCCGGACTTAAAAGAGAAGGAAGCGATGATCGCGACCGCCGAGGAGCGGCTTGAAGCGCTTGAGGCCGAGATATACGGAGAACTCGTTCGAACGCTTGCGGTACACGTCCCCGGCCTCCAGGCGACCGCCCGGTCGATCGGGCTCCTCGATGTCTATGCGGCCCTCGGTGAGGTCGCCGCCCGCTACGGCTACTCCCGCCCGGTGATCGAGGAGAGTGGCCGGATCATCATAAGGGACGGTCGTCATCCTGTGGTGGANCAAAACCTCCCCGTCCCGTTCGTCCCAAACGACACCGAACTCGACGCCGCCGGCGACCAGATCATGATCATNACCGGGGCGAACATGGCNGGCAAGTCCACCTACATGCGGACGGTGGCGCTCTGNTGCATCATGGCCCAGATGGGGAGTTATGTCCCGGCACGCCACGCGACGATCGGGGTCGTCGACCGGGTCTTCACCCGGGTAGGGGCGTTTGACGACCTCGCATCCGGGCAGTCTACGTTCATGGTGGAGATGCTTGAACTTGCAAACATACTGAACAACGCCACACCGCAGAGTCTCGTGATCCTTGATGAGATCGGGCGCGGGACGAGCACGCTCGACGGATGCTCGATCGCGCGGGCGGTGGTCGAGTTCCTGCACGGAAAGGCGGTCGCCGGGCCACGGACGCTCTTTGCAACCCACTTCCACGACCTGGTCGACCTCGAAGGGACGCTTGCGCGGGTCAAGAACTTCCATTTCGCGGTGAGAGATACCGGAAGCGACGTCGTCTTCCTCCGAAAGATCATCCCCGGCGCGACCGACAGGAGCTACGGTATCCACGTGGCCCGCCTCGCCGGTATACCAAAGAAGGTGACCGACCGGGCGATGACGATCCTCAAAGAGGCGGCGGAGCGGGAATACTCCGGCGGCGGGGCGCGTGCCCCCCGCTACACCCAGATGCTCCTCGTCGACCCCGGTGAAGGGGTTGTGGAGGAGAACCCCGCGGTCAGGGAACTCAAAGCCCTGGACCCGAACGAGATGACACCGATAGATGCTCTAAACGCCCTCTGCCGGCTCCAGAAACTCGCAAACGAGGAGTTGAGATGAAGATACAGATACTCGATCCCGACGTGGCAAACCAGATCGCGGCAGGCGAGGTCGTTGAGCGGCCGGCATCGGTCGTGAAGGAACTCCTGGAGAACGCCATCGATGCGGGGGCATCGAGTATCCTCGTCGAGATCCAGTCAGATCTCGCGGGGATCACGATGATCCGGGTGACCGATGACGGCATAGGGATGAGCGCAGAGGAGGCGGTGCTCGCGTTCCAGCCGCATGCGACGAGCAAGATCCGGGATATCACCGATCTCTCGCAGATCCGGACCCTGGGGTTCCGGGGGGAGGCGCTCGCGAGCATCGCCGCCGTCGCGGAGGTGACACTGGTCACCCGGCCCCGTGACTCAGGCGCACTCGCCGGGACGAGGGTGGTGGTCCGGGGCGGAGAGGTCATAGAGCGCGGCGATGTCGGGGCGCCGGAGGGGACGACGGTGATCGTGAAGAGTCTCTTCTACAACACCCCTGCACGCCGGAAGTTCCTGAAGAGCAGGAACACCGAGCTCGCCCACATATACGGGGTCGCAGAAAACCTCGCGCTCGCTCACGGTGAGGTCTCGATCCGCGTGATGCACAACGGGAAAGAACGGATCTCAACCCAGAGATCGGGCGGGCTCCTGAATGCCATCGCGGGTATATACGGTGCCGAGCTTGCCCGGACTCTCATCCCCATCGATGCAAAGACCCCCCTCCTCCGGATCAGCGGATACATATCCCAACCGGCGGAGAGCCGGGGAAACCCCTCAGGGATCTCTATAAGCATAAACGCCCGGAGCATCACCGCCCGGCAGATCGCCGCCGCCATACGGGAGGGCTACGGAACCCTCCTCCCGCGGGACCGCTACCCGGTGGCGTTCGTCGATATATCTCTGGATACCACTCTCGTGGATGTCAACGTCCACCCGACCAAGCGGGAGGTCCGGCTCTCGCGGGAGTCCGAGATCTTCTCCGCGATCCGGGATGCCGTCGAGGAGACGCTCGCGGGGTGCGACCTCGCACACGAAGTGCCTATCGCGCCGGTGCAGCAGCGGATCACCGCCGATGAGCCCATACCGGCACAACCGGTCGCCGAGCCTGAGGTCGCCTACGCAGGTCACCACCGGGCCCTCAGCCTCTCGGATCGACAGCTCCGGAGGACGGAGATGCCGGGAGAAGAGAACCTCCTCCCCACCATGAGACCGGTAGGACAGGTGGCGGCGACCTACATCGTGGCCGAGGGGACCGACGGGGCTCTCTACCTCATCGACCAGCACGCCGCCCACGAGCGGATCCTCTACGACCAGGTCGCAGAGAGGCGTGATGCGGAGCCCACGACCCAGGAGCTGATCATGCCCGCCATCCTCTCCCTCCCGCCACGGGAGTCCGCCGCACTCCGCGACCTCATACCGATCCTAAGAGAGGAGGGGTTCGTGGTCGAGGAGTTCGGCCGGGATACGTTCGCCGTCCGGTCGGTGCCGGCAGGGCCGGGCGCACTTGAAGACCCCGAAGGTATCAGGGAGACGATCGCCGAGATCCTCGCCGGAACATCCCGCACCGGCCCCGACCGGCGGGAGGCGGTCACCTGCATCATAGCATGCCGGGGTGCGGTGAAGGCCGGCGTCCGCCTCACGCATGACCAGCAGGAGCGTCTCCTCGCACAGCTCGCCCGGACGAAGACCCCCTGGACATGCCCGCATGGGAGGCCGACGGTGGTGGCGTTTGATAAGCAGAGACTCGATCGGATGTTCCGGCGTACGTGAAGGAGAGACGGGATTGAAATATCCTCATATAAGCACTCTTCTTCAAATATAGCAATTATTTGCGGCAATATCGGCAGAATGACGTATCATAATAGATTTATCCTCGGGTACCAGAATGGCATACGTCAGAGGGGAATCTCCCCACTGCCGATAACAGGAATGAGTCACGTGACACTACTCCAGCAGATCCGCCTCTGGATGGAGACCCGGAGCAGAGGGAAGCAGTATCACGATCGCGAGAACGATTCAGTCATCGAGTCATACTTTGACGTATCCCCGGAAGCGACCCTACCATCGGAAGATCCTGAGGATCTCCGCCAGAGTGAGGATAAACCGGGGAGCCACTCAAAAAAACGCCCTACCTGATGGATCGCCTCCAGACCCCCTTTTTTTTGATTGTACCCGCACAACACGAGATCCTGTTCATCAGTGATCAGGTATCCGGGCGAAGATAGAGTTCGGTGAATCAGAGATAGCATCCTCCTGCATCTATCCCTGGAAAGGTATATCAGGACGAACGATACCCGGGTACCATATGCCCACGCGGGAGAGGACCCTGGCGATTCTACTCATTCTATCGCTCATCATGAACGTCTGCCTACTGGTCGTAGCGCTTGTTCCGGGGGGAGAGTCGGCCAGAGTCCTCTCCCGGCCCCCGGATGATGATGTATGCCCGGTCCCGGTCCTGACGGGGAGGGAGGTGGGAGATGGAGGCACGGCATCGATGCATGTGCCGGTTATCCTCCAGAAGATCGAGGGCACCCGGGGCGGCCCTTTTGTTCCGGGCAGGGTGACCGAGGAGGGTGCGATGGTGGAGGTCTCTGTCGAGGTCGCACCCGGGCGGGGCCGGGTGCTCATCCAGACCACCCCTCTCATGGGAGTGGTCTTCCAGGATGCTGCAAACCACGCGGTCGCTGTAGCAGAGAACCGCTCTCACATGAACCTCTCGGCAAGTGATATCATCTTCAGCATCCAGGGGCCGGAAGAGGTCTCGGAGGTCGACGGCCCGAGTGCGGGGGCACTGATGGCCGCGCTCCTCCTCTCGGTGCTTGAGGGGTTCTCGCTCAACGAGAACGCGACCGTGACCGGGACCATCGATGAGAACGGGGAGATAGGCCCGGTCGGGGGGATCCTCATGAAGGCCGAGGCTGTTGCAGCGAGCGGGAAGACACTCCTGCTCCTCCCGGGGAAGAACAACCGGATGTACGAGTACCGCGAGGAGATCTGGGCCCTCGGCGGACTGAGTGTTATGAGGCGGCGACCGGCCGCCGTGGATACGAAAGAGTACATCGAGGAGAACTACGGGATCAGGGTGGAGTACGTGGACTCCATAGACCGCCTGCTCACCGATCTCCGCATGCCGCTGGAAGAGGTTTCGGCAACCGCGGTTACCTGACCGATGCAGCGCAGTCAAACCTCGCCCGGGGTCCGGGATTCCACCGCCGATATCGATCCAGCCGGCGGGGTGGCTGAAGACCGGAGCCGCTGTCTCTGGTCCGTATCCGCTGCCTCTGATCCGTATCCGCCGGATCCGGTGACAGGTACCACCCCGATTCACCGGGAGACTGTGTTCAGACCGTCTACCTGATCAATAACTGACATCCACCCCTCTCTCCTCCAGCGCCTCGATATCGCGCATTGCAGCGGATCCCGGGGTGAAGTCGAGATCGTTGTGGTATAACTTCACAGAGCTCCCCCGGCTGAGTTTACTATCGAGAAGGGGGGTGAGGTCACTGACCCGATTGGACTCAAGGTCAAGGTCCCGCAGATACGGCAGGCCGGCGAGAGGGGTGAGGTCACTCACCTGATTCTCCTCGAGGTCAAGCTTCTTCAGGCGCGTCAGGTTTACGAGAGGACTGAGATCACTCACCTGGTTGGACTCAAGACCGAGTTCCCGGAGGCGGGTCAGGTTCGCGAGAGGACCGAGGTCGCTCACCTGGTTATCCTCAAGGTCAAGCTTCCGCAGGTCTGTCAGGTTCGCGAGAGGGCTGAGGTCACTCACCTGGTTCTCCTCGAGGTCGAGGTTCCGCAGGTTCGTCAGGTTCGCAAGGGGACCGAGATCGCTCACCTGGTTATCCTCAAGATCAAGATCCCGCAGGTCTGTCAGGTTCGCAAGAGGACTGAGATCGCTCACCTGGTTGCCTTCAAGGTCAAGCTTCCAGAGGTTCGTCAGGTTTGCGAGAGGACCGAGATCACTCACCTGGTTATCCTCGAGGTCAAGGTCCCGCAGATTTATCGCATATTCAAGCCCCGTCAGATCGCTGATCTCCCTCTCATCGGCATCAAGGACGCGGAGTGCAGCCATATCATCATCCGTAATATCCCCCCCGGATATCCCCAGCTCCTCGCGCACCGCAGCCTCAAGGTTGGCGTCCAGAAACGATACCACCTCACTTGCTGCCACCCCGGCAGGTATTGCCGAAAGCAGCATGCAGAAGATCAGACCCCCTACAAGGATGCGCTTGAATGGCGCCCGTCTCTTCCCATCCACAGTATGAAGACCATTTTTTTTCATGTGCATCACCCTTCCGGAGTCGCTCCGGCATATCCCCGGTAGAAACGGCCGGCAACTCTACTCCAGGCAACTCTACTCCAGGCAACTCCACTCCAATATGGCATTCCAATATGATCGTGCCGCCTCCGGCCGAAACATCCAGGGCCGGCGCTACACGGTCAACCGGTCGTGCAAGTTACCCATCTGTATCTCAAGGCCGCTCACACCAGGTGAGCCCCGCATATCCGCGTCTCCTCTATATATGATCGCCCCACCTTTCCAGATCTGCCCGGACATCGCGGATTGACCAGTTCTTCGCCTGTAGAGACTGAAATTCGCACGATCACCCGGGGAGGGCGCCGATCTCCGGGGGGGCGGGGGTGGGGTGGTTCTGGATAAGCCGGCCCTGAATGTGTCTTCTCCTCTCTCCCCCGCCCCGCCCGCGTGGATCGGGCCAGCGCATGTGATATCACCGGAAAGGCCGGCCCGGGGAGGCGACCCTGAATGTGCGTTTCGCCGGCATCATCTCATGCACCGGACCGTGGGGATATCGCCCGGGGAGGGCCTGCCCGGGGAGGCGATCCCGATTCCGCCCTTCCACCACATCATCCCACATGCCGGACCGTGGTGACTATCGCCTGGGGAGGGGCTCGGGGAGGGAACCCCCTCCCCGGCAAAGAGAACCATACCGGCCCTCCACAGGGCTCCCGCGCAGGAGCGGGGGTTCTCGGGGAAAGAGCCCGGGCGGGGCGCAAGCCGGGGGTGCCAGTCCCAAACATGTGTTCCACAGGCATCTCGCCATACACCGCTCTCCTATCTCCCCCACCCCGCCCGCGCCTCCGGCGCTCCTCCCCCGCCCCCGTGGGCGGGGGCAGTAGTCGCGATATCACCGGAAAAGCCTGCCCGGGATGCCGGCCCCGATTCCGCCCTTCGCCGGCACCATCTCATACACCGCTCTCCTCTCACCCATTCCGCCCCACAAAGATCAGGGCAGTGCAGGCGATATCCCCGGAAAAGTCGGCCCGGGAAGACGACCCCGATTCCGCCCTCCCTTCACACCATCCCATACGCCGTACCGTGGTGACTATCGCCTGGGGAGGGGCTCGGGGAGGGAACCCCCTCCCCGGCAAAGAGAACCATGCTGGCCCTCCCATAGGGCTCCCGCGCAGGAGCGGGGGTTCTCGGGGAAAGAGCCCGGGCGGGGCGCAGCCGGGGGAGGCAGTCCCAAACATGCGTTCCACAAGCATCTCGCCATACACTGCTCTCCTATCTCCCCCACCCCGCCCGGCGCCGGTCGTGCGCTCCTCCCCCGCCCCACAGGAAGGGGGCAGTAGTCGCGATATCACCCCGGAAAAGCCGGCCCGGGGGGAGGCGGGGGGCCCCTGTAGTGTTAAACCACGGCAATCCAGGGCGCTACAGGCAGACCCCCGCCCCTCGCAAGCAAAACCGACAGAAAAATATTAGATCCCCTCAGGGCTCATCCGGCAGAGGTCACGCATCGCCCTGAGCACGAAGAGGGTCTCGCCCTCAAGCGACTCATTATCAACGATGAACGAGACGAACCCCTGGCGGGCGAAGAGTTCCCGCACGGCGTCGGGATCTGTCAGCGACGAGACGAGCAACAGTATCCGCCCAAACGGCGAGAGCACCCGTCCAACGTCCGCGATGAACCGCTCGATCACCGCCCTCCCCGTGGGGCCGCCATCAAGGGCATACTCCAGCCAGTCGTCGATCCGCTCCTCAGGAGACGTCGGCAGGTAAGGCGGGTTAAAGAGGACGAGGTCGAAAGGGCCCGAGAGCCCGGCAAAGAGATCAGTCCGGACAACAGCGACGCCGCGGGTGTGGGCCGATGCCACCGCATGAGGATTGATCTCAGTCGCGACAAGACTCTCCACCCGATCCTGAATGGAGGCCGCGACGTAACCGCTCCCGGTCCCGACCTCAAGCACCCGGTCGGCCGGCCGAACATCCCCGAGCGCCGCCCGGAGGAGGAGCTCTGAGTCTTCAGCAGGAGAGTAGACCTGATCCAGAGTCACGTCACCCTCTCGCCGGCAGTTCCAGGCACGCGCTCATCCGGTTTGCTATCAGCGCAAACTCCTCAAGTGAGAGGTTCTCGGGCCGCTGTTGCAGGAGATCGTCGGAGAGACCCGCGATCGCCTGTTCGATCACCTCAGGCGCAAACGAGTCCCTGCCGCTCCGGAGCGCCTTCCTGATGGTCTTCCTCCGGTATGAGAAGAGCACCCTGACGACATCCGCATAGACCCCCTCATCCGCGAGCGGATACGGCGGATCGTGCGGCGTGATCCTGACCACCCAGGAGCGGACCTGTGGCTTTGGGCTGAACGCATTTGGAGAGAGTTCAAGCAGCGGCTTTACCGATGCGTAGGTCTGCACCATCACCGAGAGTCGCCCGACACCCGGCCTCCCGGGCTGCGCTATCATCCGCCGGGCAAACTCCTTCTGGTACATAAGGACCGCAGCCTCAAACCCGCACTCAAGCAGGCGGAAGGTGATCTTTGAGGATGCGGAGTAGGGGAGGTTTGCAACGACGATATCAAACGGCGGGAAGTCTACCTTCGTCGCGTCACCACGGATGATCTCCAGGCACCCCCCCGCGATATCGTCGGCGAAGAAGAACTCAAGCTCCTCCACAAGAGAGGGATCGATCTCTACAGCGGTGACATGCGCGCCCCGGTCAAGGAGGGCGCGGGTGAGGACACCCTCACCGGGCCCGATCTCAAGAACCCGCCGGCCGGAGACATCAACAAAACCGGCGATCTTCTCGACGGCCCTCTTGTCGACAAGGAAGTGCTGATCTTTTGGTGCACTCATTTCAGTGTAAAGATATGGTATTTCTCGTCTGGATCCTCGATCTCGCGCAGGATCCGGCTGATGATCATGCGATCCGGGTGCGGCATCGACTTGATCCGGCCTGAGATATCAGAAAAACTCTCAAACGGCTTCTTCTCCCGCTGCTCGATCACTTCCCACATCAGCTTCTTCCCGATGCCGGGGAGCAGATGGAGCATATGGAACTTCGGCGTGATCGGGAGAGACTTATTGAAGAAGTCGACGAACCGCTTCTCGTTCTCCCGGACGATCTGCTCGACCACAAACGGGAGCTCAAGCTTTGCCGTCGCCGTCAGATCATCGTAGCCGATCCGCCGCTTGACGCGCTCGATCTTATCCCGTTCTCCATCACCGATGTAGACGCGGTCATGGATCTGGATATCGGCACCCGCTTTCGGTATGAGCTCGAGCAGCTTGAACTGGTCCACCCCGACAGCGAGGACTATTGCTTCACGCTTATAAACCGGACGCGGATCATTCGCATACCCCATGGGGAGTATATCGATGATAACCGCGTTCTCCTCTTTCCTCTCGGTCTTCATAGGCGCCACCTCATCCGCTAGAAGTGGGTCATCACCAGATCAAGTATCTCGTCGAGCTCTTCCGTCGTAAGGTTAAATCGTTCTTTAGCGTAAATTGCTCGCAGTTCATCCCGGGTCCGCGGCATCAGGTTCGCGATACGGTAGGCGATATCCTCCTTCATCTTCTCGAGCTTCATGAGCTCTTCGACGAGGGCGCGAGCCTTATCAGCGGACGTCTTTGCGAGATGATTGGCATGTTCGATGCTCTTGCGAAGTTCATAGGACATCTCCTCTCCAGACTCGAGCCGGGCGGCTTCCACAGCGAGAAGTGTATCACGCAGTTCAGGAAGCAGTATCCGCTCTTCGCTAACGATCCGTTTTACCTTCATGCCAATCACTACTGCTTGAGAATTATACTTTCTGCGCTCTTAGATGTTGTGGTCTTGCGATAACCTGCTTTATCGCATCCCCATCTCTGACCTCGAGTACCCATGCGCGCCCGCGCTGTCCGACAACCGTGCCGGTCTTCCCGTGGAATCGCCGGTGGGGCATGCCCTTCTGGACACTCGGCTCGACCACGACGTGAACCCTCTGCCCGATCTCAAACTCCTGAATCGCCGTGGATACCGGGGGGATACCGCGTCTTCGGAGATCCTTCTTGAACTTATACCGCGTCTTCTTGCGTGGTCCGTTGTGATGTGCCATATTATCTCACCAATTGCTCTCGTTCGTTCTTCCGACTTCCACCACATCGAGGCTGACAACACCCGCGGTGCGCCCCAGGATCCGGGCGAGGCTGGGCGTTGTCCGGCCGTTATCACCGGATACCAGTTCCTTGATGTAGAGGCCTGCTTCACCGACGACCTCGACCAGGTAGCGGCCGTCGATCCTCCCAGTACACTGGATATCGATGACCTGCCGTTCCCGAACCTTATCTGCCCGTCGGTGTGACACCCGCGTGGGGGTGCGCTGTCGTATCGTTACACCTTTTAGCTGATCGAGGGCCGCCCTGAACTCATCTGACGTCACAGGACCGTCGATCTCGACCAGGATCCTGTATTTTTTATGCGCTTTGTCTGATTTAAGGCTTTGCACCATCTTCCGGTCCGCCCATCCGGTCAGGCTGACCGCAACCCTTCCTTCAGCGCTCCGGTTGATCTCCGCCTCAAGCGCCTCGAGATCCACCGACCGNCTCCGNGGTGCCTCGACCTCCATNACNAAGGGCCGGCCNGACCCGAGCATCCGGGCATCGATGTCCTCCCGGCCGGCCCCGTGGAGGATGGCGTTTCCGGCATCGAATGCCTCGATCACCGGCCGGCCGATCAGCTCCTCGACCGAGTCGGCGTACTGCTTCCCCGTGAAGTTGCACTGCTCGCATCCGGCACCCCGGCAGGTCCGGCAGTCCCAGTGGGTCTGCGGGATCCCGCGCTCGTACTTCATGTAGCGGCCGGCGAAGAAGACGGGGTTGACCTGTATCTCGACGGAACCGTCCGCGAGATCGAGGATCGCCACGACGTCGGGCCTCTGGAGGTCCGCCACCTTCCCGGAGATATTCGAGACGGCCTTCCCCACCTCGCGGTTCATCTCCGCCTTCAGGGGTTCGGGGTCACGCAAGGAGAGGTCGCTCCAGACCATCTCCTCGCTCTCCGCCATCAGCGGCGGCACCCGCGTCCCGATAAGGAACGTCTCAAACTCGATCCCCTGCACAGCATCCAGGACCCGCCTGGCCCAGACATCCGCGCGGGAGAGCTCGCCGCCGCAGATCCAGCAGGACTCAGGCGCAGGTTCCTCATGTGGCCTGTTCGTCGCGATCTCGTGTGCGATCCGTAGCGCCCTCCCCCGCTCATCGTTCGTCAGCCCAAACGACCGTTTGCCGAAGAACCGGCCGAGGCAGTGGTTGCAGGTATCGCCGTATCCAAGGATTGCTTCTACCTCTTCTATGATATCCATCCAGATTCCCTCCGGTCCATCTCGTTCAAGAGGACGGTGATTGTGTGATCGGCATGGAGCGAGAGCGGCCCNACCGAGTAGCGTTCAAGCCCTGCAAGCATCTCCTCTTCCTCNTCGGTGAAGTTCTGGTGGTCGGAGAGGAGGCAGGCACCGGGCAGCACCGGTGCGCTCCTGATATCCTCGCCCGCCTCATCGAGGACCGCAAACGGTATCTCGGATATGAGCCGATCAAGCCCGCCACGACGGACGGAGACCCCCGGTGTCGACTCCCGGAACTCGTCCCCGCAGGGGATCGAGAGCGCCTTCTTGATCAGGGCGGCGCTGCTCCGCTCATCTGGCGAGAGGTAGCGGAGAGCGCTTCCTGAGAAGAGGATGGTCTTCGGTGGGTTGGGTTCGCCGTAGAGTACCAGGTAGCACTCGACGTCGCGCCGGAGGTCATGAGAGAGGAAGAACGAGGAGTTGATGCACCGGCAGAGGATATCCATCCTTCCGGCGCTTCCCGGGAGATCGTTGAGGCTGAACGTGCCGCTCGTTGTGGCACGGTGGCCCACGACGGCAAACCGTTTCATCTCACTGTGTCCTGCCAAACTTCTTCATCATGCGTTGCATGTTGAACTTGCCGCCGCCCATGCCACGCATGCCTTTCAAGGCGCGCTGCATGGTCTTGTAGTACTTTATGAGCTCCCGGACATCCTCGGGCGCCACCCCGGCACCCCGGGCGATGCGGTGGACCCGCGAGCTCCCGATGATCCCGGGGTCATCGAGCTCTGAAGGCGTCATCGAGTCCATGATCACCTTATAGCGNGCCATCTTGGTGCTGGTGACATCGTAGACNTCGTCGGGGATCTGCATGTTACCGAGGGGGAGCATGCTCATNATCTGCTTCAGGGGCCCCATCTTGTTCACCGCCTCGAGCTGNTTGTACATATCCCGGAGCGTGAACTTGCCCTTGAGCATGGCGTTGACATCGACATCCTCGACCGATATCGCCTCTTCCGCCCGCTCGACGAGCGCTTTCAAGTCGCCCATCCCGAGCAACCGCGATATGAATCCATCCGGATCGAACCGCTCGAGATCCTCGATCGTCTCGCCGCTCCCGATGAAGACGATCCCGCTCCGCGTCTCGGCAACGGCCGAGAGGGCCCCTCCGCCCTTTGCGGTGCCGTCCATCTTGGTGACGAGGACGCCGTCGATCCCGATCGCCTCGTGGAACCGGCGGGCCTGTTCGCTCGCCTGCTGCCCGAGGGCTGCGTCGATCACGAGCCACCGGTGATCGGCGTGCGATATCTCGTTTATATTGATGATCTCCTCGATCAGGTGCTCCTCAAGGGCGTGCCGCCCCTGGGTATCGATGATGATCACTTCATAGAGCTTGCGGAACCGGGGCAGTCCCTCCCTGACGATCTTGAGAGCGTCTGNNTCCTTCGGNTCGCCAAAGCAGGGGACGCTGATCCGGTCACAGAGGGTCTTTAGCTGGTCGTACGCACCCGGCCGGAACGTATCGGCGCAGATCACGCCGACCCGGAGCCCCTTTCGCTGGAAGAANCGGGCGAGCTTCGCTGTCGTCGTCGTCTTCCCGCTCCCCTGGAGNCCGGCCATAAGGATCGTCTGGGGACCGAGCGTCACCGCTCCCGGCGTCCCCATCAGGTTGACGAGCTCCTGGTAGACGATCCGGAGGACGTGCTCCCGGGCGCCCATCCCTTTCGGGGGTTCTTCGTCGAGAGCACGCTGCTTGATCGCCTGCGAGAGGTGCATCACGAGTTTGACGTTGACGTCGGCGGAGAGGAGGGCACGCTGAAGGTCGCGCACCAGNTCATCGACCGCCGCCCGGTCGATCACCGTCTTGCCGGCGAGTTTCTTGACCGCATCCTTGAGCGATGCACCGAGATTATCGAGCATCAGACCTCATCCCCCAGAAGCTCATCCACCACAGCGCGGGGCTCAAACGGCAGGATGTCATCGTACCCCTGCCCGATCCCGAGGAAGAGGATCGGCTTTCCGACGGTATGCGCGATCGATATGGCAGCACCGCCCTTGGAGTCCATATCCGCCTTCGTCAGGACGACCGCGTCAGTGCCGACCGCACGGTTGAACTCATCCGCCCTGATGACCGCATCGTTCCCTGCCACCGCCTCATCGACGTAGACGACGAGGTCGGGTTTCATGACCCGCCGGATCTTCTCAAGCTGGTTCATGAGGTTTGCCCGGTTGTGGAACCGGCCGGCGGTATCGGCGAGGACGACGTCGATGTTGTGGGCTTTTGCGTACTGGACAGTATCAAAGAGGACCGCAGAGGGATCAGCGCCGGCCTGGTGCTGGATCACCTTGATCCCGAGACGGTCGGCGTGGGTCGCTATCTGCTCGATCGCCCCCGCACGGAATGTATCCCCGGCACCGATCACGACCGAAAAACCGTTCTCCTGGAGGTAATGGCCGACTTTCGCGACGGTCGTCGTCTTCCCGGTCCCGTTAACGCCCGTGAAGAGGATCTTTACCGGCCGCTCTCTCTCCCGGATATAGGCAGGGAGGTCGAGGCCGTCGCCGAGCACACCGCAGAGCGCTGACCTGAGGGTGGATACGACCAGTCTGTCGACCGATGAGCCGATCTTTTTGTGCCGGCCCACGAGATCGTCCCGCATCCTGGCGATGATCTCGTCGGTGACCGGGAGGGCGACATCGCTCTCGAGGAGGATCATCTCAAGTTCGAAGAGCGGTTCCTCGATATCCTTCGCCTCGAGGAGGAGCTCGCGGTCCCGGATAAGAACCTTTACCTTGTTGATGAACGTGGGTTCATCCCGCCCCTCAAGGAGGGGCGGGGAGGATTGCCCGGCCACAGAATCATCTGTAACCTCTGGAAGGACCGGTGGAGCCTCCGCTTCCGGTGGAGCCGCCTCAGCGGCCTCCTCGATATTCGAGGTGAATTTCGTCCGTATATTCTGAAGTTTTTTCTTTAAGGAATCAAACATCAGGATCTGCTCTGGCCTGCCTGGGCCTGCCGGGCCATCTGGTAGGCAGATTCAAGGCGCCGCGAGATCTGCGTTGTCTGGCCCTGCAACTGCTCGATGGAGCCTGCGACTTTCTTGCCCAGCGCATCAAGTTCTGTTATCCGATCCTCAAGATACTCCACCGCATCGGCGCTCGCCCGCTCCACGGAGACATCGGCCCCGATGTTCACCAGGAAGTGGCCGGCATCGAGCACCTTCGCCCTGAGATAAACACCGCCCCCGATCGGGAGGAGGGCGACACCATCCTCATTCTCCTGGAGTGCCCTGATGGACTCGATCGCAGCGGTAGTCTCAAGGCGTTGCTGCTCGATCATACCGAGCTGCTGCGTCATGATCTCTATCTGCTGCCCGTACTCGTTCAAGTACATCTGGAGGGTCTGTATCTCGCGAGGATCTACCTGTTCCACGTTATTCACCAGCTACTAGGTTAACTGATTCGATGGTGATATAACTTCTCTTCAGGCGGTGTTTGCTCCCGATATCAGCGAAAATTCGTTCTCTTGCCTGATTCTCGTTCGGGGCTGCGACTACCTTCCGGTAGGGCTTCCACTCATTCTTGATCATACACGCGCCCACAACTTCAAACGTCTGGTTCTCCATGACTTACTCACTCCAAAAATCCAAAGACTTCTTCTATTCGCCCAAGCTCAAACCCGCTCGTGAAGGACCCTGCGATATACCCCCTGCTGTTCGCAAGGACGCCGGTGCCGACGAGGCCGCTACCCATGTTCACCGA
>JGI24710J26742_10002886_pt1 | contig 14931 bp, 11 predicted proteins | sample BioPla2DNA2_FD_26742 | JGI IMG/M metagenome (IMG submission 26742) | reverse complement strand
CATCTAATTTTTTGAATGCTTTGATTGCATTAAATGCCCCCCCTTTTGTTTTATTAAAAGTTCCAGAATAAACACAATCTATTACATTATCTTCTTTTTCTTTTTTTTGTTTATTATTAAGGTTATAAGGACCATGAATAACCACAAATTTATCAGATTTAACATATTTAGATATATAATTATTTATCAGAATAAAAGAATCACCAGCTGCAAAACTGGAAATCTCCTTTTTCTTCATTTTTAAATTGTTAGTAACATCTCCATAAATTTCCATAATTTGATAAATAATTTTTACTTTTTTTAATTTTTTTAATATTCTTGGAAGAATTTTAAAATCCAAAGAATGATATATTATGACTGTTGAATTTTTTCTTATCTTAAATAATGTATAAATCGATGTTTTAATAACAAAAAATATTCTCTTAATTAATCTTATAATTTTTCTTTTGCTGTACTTATAGCGAAATAGTCTTAAATATGCATTAAGTTCGGTGATAACCTCGCTTCCATAAAAAAATTTTCCTTGTGTGTTAGGAGTAGCAAAAGAAATTATTTCAGTTGTATAACCGGTTTTTGCAAATTTGCTTATTATATAATTGATAAGACTTACTGCTGCTGGTGATACATTTCTTACATTAGAGCGATTTAAATTATCATAGTGTGCCAGATAATATATTTTCTTCATCACTTAACTCCCTTGCTGCTATTTTTTTAATAAAACGATTAATATCAATATATTCTACTATGCTGTATATAGTAAAAATTATGAAATCAATTAAAACAAAGAAAATCCAAGAATTGAATTTTCTAACAAAAATAATTAAAATTACCATTTTAAGAACAAAGGAAATAACATATATAATAGCTTGCAATCGGGTTTTATTCATTCCCATCGCAAATGTTGACACAATGTTTTGGCAGAAAAATGAAGTGCCAAATAACGCAAAAATTATTGAGTACAAATAATTAACATTTGGAGCATCTTCTCTTAACCAAATATTAAAAATATATTGGTTAAATAATACAATGAAAGCCTGCGAAAGCAAGAACAATAACGAAAATATAACCATATATTTTAAAGCTTTTCTAATCCAATTATATCTTTTTTCAACCATTGCCTTTGTTGTTGCAGACCAAAAGGGAACAAGTACTAAAGTAAATATTGTTCCTGTCAGCATAAAAATTTTATAATACATTTGATATTCAACAACTATTGAGGGTGATAAAAAATAAGTGATTAAATAAGCATTAAAACCTGTTAATAACAAATAAAAAAGTTGATTAATGAATATTTTACTTCCTAGAGATATTATTTCTTTAGACTTTTCATTATTGTTATATTTTAAGTCAGGCTTAATTTCTTTTCCGCTTTTAAGAAAAAAAATCACTGTTGCTATCAGCAAGGGTAAAACGATGCTTATTAAATAAATTATCGACAAGTTTATTAAATTAACATTGTTGGTTTTGCTTGGGATAAAAATTACTATGATGACTTGTACGATTGATGTTATGAGTGCAAGAAAATTATTAACTGCAGATTTTTGGTGCGCATAAAAAATAAAATTAATAATACGCAATATAAATTGAGAAACTATTGTTATAAAAACAATTATAATAGTTGTTTTCAATGCCTGTAGAGTGACGAGAGTTTCTTCTACTTTAAAAACTTTATTCCAATTAACAATAAAGATAACAGGAACACATATCACAACAAACACGATTGCTAGTTTAGTAATAGAAACATATGTAGAAGTTACTAATTCTTTTGCGTCTTCAATGTCATTTTTTGAAAATGCTACTACAAGTTTATTTCTCAATCCATTTCCCAAGCCCAAATCAAAAGTTAAAAACCAAGTCAACACTGATAAAATTGTGTACCATAATCCCAAAACACTATCATCATTAAAAAATCTTAAATATATAGGTAAACTTAAAAAAGAAATTATCATTGACAAACCTTTTATTAAAAAGGTCATAAGTATATTAATCGATATTTGTTTATTATCTTCATTACCAAATATACTTTTAAATCGTTTAATCATCTTTTTTTACCTTTTCGTTTTAATAAAATTTTATAAATATTTAAATAATTTTTAGCCATAATAGATTTATCATATTTTAGGTGAGCAATTTCACTAATATTTGGGTTTTTATAATGTATTCTTTCCAAGACTTTTTCTTTTAGCGCTTTAATATCTCCAAAGTTCACAAAGTCGCTAAATTTTTTAATTGTTATAGTTTCTGGACCTCCAGATTTAAAACCAACAACTGGAGTACCACAAGAAAGAGATTCAGCCACAACCATAGAAAATGTTTCTCTTTTGCTTGTAAGGACTGTAACATCTGCTAGGCAATAAAATTCCGCTAATTGTTCTTGATTTTCGACAACCCCAATATTAATACAGTTTGCAGGTAATATAACATCCTTTTTTATTCCAACAAAAATAATTTTAATATTCTTATCAAGGAGAGTATCCGCCAATTTCAACATATACTCGCTACCTTTCAACGAGTTATCAAAACCTGAAGTCACATGCAAAATAACTTTTTCGTTTGTTAAATTAAGTTTTTTCCTTAACAAACTACAATCTCGCGGATAAAAAATAGTAGTGTCAATTCCGTTTAGAACAATCTCATGATGAAAGTCCTTTAATACATATGATTTTTTAGATCTCTCATGAACCCATGGTGAGACACTTGTTACTATTAATGTTTGAAAACCATCAAAACTTTTTCTCATTTTTTTAATTGCTTTATAAGTTCTGTTAAAAAATATAGAGTTCGTTAGTCGCTTTGCATTTGGAACTTTTTCTCTTTGACCAGTTAAATATTGAACGCTATTTTCAGGAACATGTGTGTAGCTACCAGTATAAAAAAATTCACCATGATTAGTGATAACCGTTGGAATTTTATTTTTTTTCAAATAATTAATTAAAATATAAATGTTAACCATATGCCCATTAATTGAATGTAAATGAACAACTTCTGGCTTATGCTTTTTTATTAAGTTTATTGTTTTCAAAGTTGATAAAAATGAGCCCTTATACATATAACCAGAAATATATGTATAGATAATATTAATTTTCCATGAAATCCAATTAAGAACCTTATACTTCCTATCTTCTTTAAACTTTTTTCCATGACCATAAATAATGATTGTTTCAATATTATTTGCATTATTAAATTGTTCTAAATCATATATAATCTTTCCGGTACTACCTTCTTTATACACACAATTTATATGCATGACTTTCATGTATTAACACCTCTTTTCACTAAAATAGATGTAAAATCCAAAAACCAATATAAATCTTTTGTAAGAAATGTATATGGATAAATTTGCATCACATTATTTTTTATTTGCATAAAAAACTGTAGTCCTAAAAACCCTATAATAAATGAAGAAAAAGCTATTCGATAACTATAGCGCTCTATATTCAATATAAGTTCAGGTATTAGGAAAATTAAATATATTATATAGTAATAATTGAACCGCATCACCACTTGTGAATAACCAACAAAAAACTGAATTACAACAGACGCAAACAGGAAGTTAATTAATCCAAATGTTTCTTTTTTCTCATTTCGAATTAATATTATTATACTAGCAACAAAAAAAGCAATTAGCATTAATAGGAAATTATACGCTTTTGTTTCTACTACTTCATAATAATCATTATATAATTTACCAAGATTAACAACTATTTCTTTTCTGAAAATAAATATAGGAATTGCGAAAAGAATTAACCAAATTACATTATTTTTTGTTAATTTAAAATTATAAATTGGGTATGCTAGAAAAAATATAACAGCGGAATTATGGAATAAAGTTGCAATAAAAACGAAAATAATAAATGGAACTATTTTCTTCTTTTTTATAAACATAAAAGCAATAATTGTAATACCAATTGCAGCAGTTTGTCTTAGCCCCGATAATGAAAACGCGAAAAAACCAAGCAAAACAAATAACAATAAACTAATGTATGGCATTTTAGAATATTTTTTTATAATTAGTGCAAGTGGAACAAATATTATTATTGAAGTTACAAATAAGACCACTCTAAAATTCCCGCCCAACAAAAATATTAATCGATTCATTATATGAAATAAGCATTCTGTCTTATAAATTTTAATAATATCAATAATATTTATTTGCGAATTTTGATAGAAATAAAGTTCATATGATTGAAGATCTACACCAACTGAAAAACTTCGTAATCCTTGCAATATTATAATAAAACCTACTATACAAAAGAATAACAGATCTTTTTGTTTTTTATCATTAACTAAAATATGAGCAACTATTAATATTGAAACTATAAGAATATAGACTATCATTTTTTACCTCTAAATATAAAAAAAGTATCAATGAATGTTTTTCTATATTTTTTTCTTTTACTCATACTTGCCCCTCTAAAAAAATTGAATTAATTATCAATTATAGATAATTATACCATATCATACTTAATGACATTTAAATTCGAATTTATTGTTTTTCGAATCAATAAAACTTAAAAGGTTGCACACAATTTTTATTAGCAGAGCATTTTAAGTCAATTAATCAATCTCTTCTAAATAAATCTCTTGTATATATTTTTTCTTTAACATCTTCTAAAGAATTATCATAGCGATTAGCAATTATAACCTTTGAAGCCTTTTTAAATTCATTAAAGTCTTTAATTACTTTACAGCCATAAAATGTTTTGGAATCTAGTGCGGGTTCATAAACAACAATTTTAGCACCTTCCGCTCTGATTCTTTTCATGACCCCTTGAATTGATGATTGTCTAAAGTTATCTGAACCAGATTTCATTGTTAATCTATATATTCCAATTGTTATATCATTCTTACAATCCTTGCAAAAACCTGCTTTTTTTAATACTTCATCAGCAATAAATTGCTTTCTTGTTCTATTTGATTCTACAACTGCACTAATTAAGTTTTCGGGCACATCTTTATAATTTGCTCTAAGTTCTTTAGTGTCTTTTGGTAAACAATAACCACCATAGCCAAATGAAGGGTTATTATAGAAATTGCCAATGCGTGGATCTGCTGAAACACCTTGAATAATATCGAGTGTATCTAATCCTTTGCTTTGCGCAAAAGTGTCTAATTCGTTGAAGTAAGCAACTCGTAGCGCTAAATATGTATTAGAGAATAATTTAACAGCTTCAGCTTCCGTTGCTCCCAAAATATATACTTCAATATTTTCTTTAAGTGCGCCCTCTTTTAATAGTTCCGCGAATTGTTTAGCTTTTGATAAATATGGTTCTTTTTTAAGCGGAACACCAACTACAATTCGCGAAGGATATAAATTATCATATAATGCTTTCCCTTCTCTTAAAAATTCAGGAGAGAAGATTATTTTTTCATAATCTAATTCTTTAATTATTCTTTCAGTAAAACCAACACCAACAGTAGACTTAATAATGATCCAGGCGTCAGGATTTGCTTCTTTAACTTCTTTTATAACAGATTCAACTGAATCAGTATCAAATTTGTTTGTTTTTGTATCATAATCAGTTGGGGTAGCAATAACTACTATATCAGCATCAACATAATGCTTTTTTCCGTCCGTAGTGGCTAATAAATTAAGTTCTTTATTTGCTAAATAATCTTCAATTTCAGCATCACGAATTGGTGATGTCCCATTATTAATTAATTCTACTTTCTCAGGAATAATGTCTACCGCTATTACTTCGTTATGTTGTGACAAAATAACAGCATTACTAAGACCAACATACCCTGTTCCCACTACAACTATTTTCATCTTTATTTTTTCTCCTTCACATAAAAATCATAATACCACTCTGCAAATTTTCTTAATCCTTCTCGTAAAGAAGTTTTAGGCTTGAAATCAAAATCTTTTTCTAATTCACTAGTGTCTGCATAAGTAATTGGAACATCACCTTTTTGCATTGGCACTAATTTTTTATGTTTTTCAAAATCAAAGTCTTTTGGTAAAACCCCAACTCTTACAAGTTCTTCTTGTAAAATTTGCACAAAGTCCAATAAGTTTTCTGGTTGGTTATTTCCAATGTTATAAAGCTTGTATGGTGGTATTGGTAATCCGTCCGCTCCATCTTCTTTTTTGGGAGGCTTATTCATTACTCTAATAACACCTTCAACAATATCATCAATATATGTAAAATCTCTTTTACAATTGCCATAATTAAAGATTTCAATTGTTTGACCATTAATTAATTTATTAGTAAAGGAAAAATATGCCATGTCAGGACGACCTATTGGACCATATACTGTAAAGAATCTAAGACCTGTTGTTGGAATATTATAGAGTTTACTGTATGCATGTGCCATTAATTCATTAGATTTTTTAGTAGCAGCATATAAACTAACAGGATTATCTACCTTATCGTCAATAGAGTATGGTACTTTTTCGTTTGAGCCATATACACTGCTGCTTGAAGCATACACTAAATGTTTAACCGGATGATTACGACAAGCTTCTAAAATATTGTAAAATCCAATAACATTTGACTCAATATAAACATCAGGATGATCAATTGAATAGCGAACACCTGCTTGTGCCGCTAAATTAACAATAATATCAAATTTATATTCTTTAAATAATTTGTTGATAAATAATTTATCCGCGATATCACCTTTAATGAATGTGAAATTAGTGTGTTTAGAAAGCATTCCGAGTCTTTCTTCTTTCAAAGAAGCGTCATAATAGTCATTTAAATTATCTATACCTACAACTTTATTTTTAGATATTTCCAATAATCTTTTACATAAAAATGCACCTATAAATCCTGCCGCCCCAGTTACTAGTATTTGCATATTTTCCTCCCACTATATACATCACTATATCTGAACTATATTTTTCTTTTATTACCAGAATGATGTATTATCTCATTTTCTCCAAACATTCCGATTAATATAGTCGACATAGCCAATAATAATTCTAAGCACTTTTTCAGAAACATTAGGAACTTGATAATCATGTGGTGTTCTAATCAAACCTTTACTTTGTTTTTCAACAACTTTCATAGCTTGAATAATACGCTCTTTGTTTAATCCCACCATCATTACTGCGCCTTCTTCATAAGCTTCTGGTCTTTCATGAGTTTCCCTTAAATTAAGTGCCCTAAAACCTAAAATAGATGATTCTTCACTAATTGTACCCGAATCACTCAAAACAACTTTAGCTTCAATTTGTAACTTATTGTAGTCAATGAAGCCAAGGGGTTTTAATGTTTGCACAAGCGAATGAAATTTAATGCCCTTTTCTTGAATTTTCTTTCTCGTTCGTGGATGTGTTGATACAATAATCGGAATTTTATATATCTCTGCGATTTTATTCAATGCTTTAACTAAATCAAAAAAATTATCTGATTCAATATTTTCTTCTCTGTGAGCAGAAACTAGAAAATAATTATTTGGTTTTAATTTTAATCTTTCCAATATGTTAGAATTAATTATTTCGTCTTTTAAACTATTTAATACTTCAAGTGTTGGACTTCCAGTGGTAATAATACGATCAGATTTAATTCCTTCAGATATTAGATGTTCTCTAGCAATTGCGCTATAAGGTAAATTAATGTCCGCAATATGATCAATAATTTTTCTATTAATTTCTTCGGGTACCCTCTCATCAAAACATCTATTACCAGCCTCCATATGAAAAACTGGTATTTTCTTTCTTTTTGCAGCAATAGCACATAAACAACTATTTGTATCCCCTAGCACTAAAAAAGCGTCTGGTTTGATTTCATCTAACACTTTATCAATTTTAATAAAAATGTTCCCAATTGTTTCTAATGCTGTTCCAGTTGCGGCATTTAAAAAATAATCTGGTTTTTTTATTTTGAAATCTTTAAAGAAAATTTCATTTAGTTCATAATCATAATTTTGACCAGTGTGCACTAGGGTGTGTTCTATAACTTCTGAATTTTCTAATCTATTTATTACTGCAGACAATTTAATAATTTCAGGCCTTGTTCCAACCACGGTCATAACTCTCATTTTTTTCATAAAATATTCTCCTTTTGATAGTGTGGATATAAATCAATGTGTTCTTCAATCCATTCTTTCATTTCAATAATCATTTGCTCATAACTAGGAATAACAAAACTAAAGTCTTTTCTTGTGTTCAATAAAGAAAAATTAACAGACGGACCACTAACCTTGTTAATAATTATATTATTATCGCGAAAATACTTGTTAAAAAGCACTAGTAACTCATATTTTGATATGACTTCATTGTTTACTAAATGGTATATACCTATTAAGTTTTCTTCAATAGCTTTTTCCATTGCTTTAGCTAATGTAAGTGTTGTGACGCCAGTCCACAATGTTTGAGTATATCCATTTACTTCACCTTTCTGCTTCATGAACCAATTAAAAAAACTCACTCCATTTTGATTTATATCTGGACCAATTATCGAATTTCTAAATGTTAAATGTTTAGTGTTAAGAATTTCACCCCAGGCTTTGGATATACCGTAATTCGTTTCACTATCTGTTTTATCATTTTCTAAATAATTACCACGATTACCAGAAAAAACCGCGTCAGTGCTCATATGAATGATTTTAGTCTTCATATTTTTCGTAATTGTAACTAAGTAATTAGGGATAAAGGAATTAATATACATAGCTTTTTCAAAGTTTTCGTTAGAAGGTTCATTTAAGATCNCTATTGCGTTAATAATGACATCATAATTTCCTTCAATAATTACTTTTTTCAGTTCTAATATATCGCGCACATCTAAAACAATATTAGGTTCTATGAAAAAGGGTGCCATTGTTAAAGTTGTGACATCATAATTTTTGCTCTTAAGATATAAACTAATTGTATGTCCAGCCATGCCAGATGCGCCTAGTATTAATATACTTTTCTTTTTATGCAAATTATCTTTTTTTTCTAATAATACCTGTTCATAAATAGTATCTGGTTTATTTTTATCAAATGGTTCATTCGCCCACATAATTGTAACCATATCATTAGTGCCTAAATTTTCTATATTATGAGTGTAACCTGGTGGTATATCCACTACTTGTAATTTTTCATCACTTACAAAATATTCAATAATTTCATTAGTGTTAATTTTTCTAAATCTAATAACACCCTTGCCGCTAACTACTAAGAATTTTTCATTTTTTGTATGATGCCAATGATTTCCTTTTGTAATACCCGGTTTCGAAATATTAATAGATACTTGACCGCGATCAATCGTTTTAAGGAATTCAGTGAATGACCCGCGGTTATCAATATTCATTTTAAGGTCGTATGCAAATTTATCTGTTGGTAAGTAACTCAAATAAGTTGAATATAGTTTCTTTTGAAATTCATCATCTAATTTTGGAACACTAAAGTTTTCTCTACTACTTTTGAATGAATAAAGTAATTCTGCAATATAAGTGAGTTTAACTTTGTATGATGGTTTAACATCTAGAAAGGTAGGCAATGTGTATACATCTTTATTTAGTAACGAAATCATTGTATCTACAACATCATCGATATATATTAGATGCATTTCGATATTTGGATCATTGATAATAATCGGTATTCCCCGACTGATATTATAGGAGAATGTGGCAATTACACTATTGTAATTAGGCCGTGACCATTTCCCAAAAATGTTTGTAAAGCGAAAAATTACTGCTTTCGCACCCGTTTCCTTCTCGTATGAGATAAGCACATCTTCGCTCGCTCTTTTACTAATTCCATAAGGATTATCTAAAACAGCTTGGATTGATGATGACAACATTACAGGACAATTGTTTTTGTGTTCTTTTAGATAATTAAGAATTATTGATGTTAAGCCTAAATTACCCTCAATAAACTCTCCATCATCTTCTGGTCTATTAACTCCTGCAAAATGAAAAATAAAATCACATTCTTTAGTAAATTTTTTTAAATCTTCTAGCGAACAATCCTTGTCATAAGCAAGAATTTCGTAATCTTTATTTTCCTTTAATCGTTCAATTAAATTTTGCCCAATAAATCCTTTGGCACCAGTAACTAATATTTTCATTATTTAAATAAATCCAACTTTAATAATAATTTTTTCATTCCTTCGACATCTAAACGTTTTGTGTTGTGTGAATGATAAGCTTCACTTTTTGAAAATTCTTTCAATCCTTTTTCAACATACTTGTCATAATTTAAATTACGATTGTCAGCTGGTATTCTGAAGAAATTAGGCAAATCAATTGCTTTTACCATTTCTTCTTGAGTAACCAACACCTCATAAAGTTTCTCCCCGTGACGCGTACCAATACAAACAGGTGCTTGTTTGACTCCTTTTAGTTCAAGGATAGCGTTTGCTAAAGTTTCTATAGTTGCTGCTGGGGCTTTTTGTACGAACAAATCCCCTTGTTCGCCATTTTTAAATGCATATAGAACCAAATCAACTGCATCTTCAAGTGTCATCATAAATCTTGTCATGTCTGGATTAGTAATAGTAATTGGTTTCCCTGCCTCAATTTGACTTAGAAATAGCGGAATTACAGAGCCACGAGAGGCCATTACATTGCCATATCTTGTTAAGCAAAGGACTGTATCTGTAGATCGCAATTGTCTAGAACGTGCTACAACATTTTTTTCCATTAACGCCTTACTCATTCCCATAGCATTTATTGGGTAAGCAGCCTTATCTGTTGATAAAAATATCGCTTTTTTTACTCCGTTCTTTACACATGCAGAAATTACATTATCACTTCCTAAAATATTAGTTTTTACAGCTTCTATTGGATAAAATTCACATGATGGTACTTGTTTCAATGCTGCAGCATGAAAGACATAATCAACACCAATAAATGCTCCTTCTATAGATTTATAATCACGAACATCACCAATATAAAATTTTAATTTATCGTTATTATATTTTTTCCTCATATCTTCTTGTTTCTTTTCGTCGCGAGAAAGAATTCTAATTTCTTTTATATCTGATGATAAAAATCGATCTGTTACAGCGTTCCCAAAAGAACCTGTTCCACCAGTTATTAATAGCACTTTGTCTTTGAACATATTCCTACCTATCTTTCTTTTTCATAATCCGATATCAATAATAATATCACTATTATTATACATAAAATAATTATCCTTTATAAAAAATTGGTTTTTTTGCACTAGTCAACTAAATGTAGACACTTTAATAATGTTCAAGCAAAAAAAGGGATATCGCAAGTACTTTGCCTATCGTCATCGCAATTATATTGAGTTCGCCATTGTAAAGAGATATTATTAGTCATTATAAAGTTATCAACTTCTTCAACTTGGATAAGGTACACTGCTTTGTGAGAATGTGTTATAAATAATCTCTTTTTCTGAAAGTTATGCACTTTTCTCACTATGTTTTTATCTTTTTTTGACTTCTAATAGTTGAAAGGAAAAATTTTAACACTATTATGCCCGATAAATATAATCATAATCTGGTAGTTGGAAATTATGATAAGTGTATTTACAATCTGGATAATTTGAGCACCCTAAAAACCATTTACCGTCTTTATCACTAAATCTATAGTTCAAATAATTATTGCATAATGGGCAAAAGTAAAAATTATTGTTTTCAGCATGATGTGTAAAAGCAAATGTTAACCAAGTAATTGATTTTGCTCCTTTTTTAAATAATAAATCAGATATTACCGTTAGTGTTGCACCATCTGTAATTACATCATCTACTAATAATATTTCTTTGTTACTTACATCAAACCCGCTCTTAAGATCGAAACAACCCATCATATTATCAATTTTTGCTTGTTTTGATAGTTGTTTGATTTCAGAATATGTTTTTTTAATCTCTAAACCATTATCATTATTAATATCTATAAAGCGATCTGATTTATTTGGTCTAGTTGGAACATAGAATACATATTCATAATTACCATTTAAATTGATAAAAGAATCCACAAGCTCTTTGTAAAATATTTTTGATGCGGGTTTCGCAGTCTTTCCCTTTAGTATTTTAGTTGTATACAGGTCAGTTCCTTTTCTAAATTGTGTAATCGGATAATATCTTCCCATAGCGAAAACTTTTGATGTATATGTTTTAGCATTTTCGTATTTTGGTTTTGGTTTTCTAAAATTCCCGAAAAAATCATCTATTCGAAATAAAATGTTGGTATCTATTGAATATGTTTCATCATATTCAATAAAAGAACGAATTAATTTTGGATTTGGTGCACTCATATAATTTCTAAAATAATTGTTATATGTTCTTTCATCGCCAAAAAGCACTATAAATTTTCGATCAAAAAAATCGTTTATTCTTTTAATTTTCACATCAATTTCCAATTCATTTAAATTCCAATTTTCATTATCAGAAATTTTAATGGTAATTATTGGAAAAAAGTATCCATTAGGAAATCTACATAATATTTTTCTATTACCACGAGTAATAAAAAAAGAGTTCCTATAAATCTTGGTGTAATCTAACTCCTCTATTGAAGGCAATTCATTTGTTACTTCAAATACTTCCCATTTTTTTAGAGTTAGTACTTGTTGTTTAATGTAATTAATTTCACACTGTGATAGTGTGCTTTTGTCACAAAATATGATCATCTTCTTACACCTCCGATAATAATTTTAACAACTCCTCGATCGAGTAAAATTCAAAAATTAAGTCAAATTGTTCCATATATTTTTTAGGCCAAGTATTATTTGGATTTTTAAAAACATTATGAGGTATGAATAATTTTTTACCATTTTTCAGAGTATGTTTGGCTTGATTAATGCTACCACTAGTATCGCCAGCTTCGACTACAATGGTAGCCCTAGATATACAACTCATAATATAATTTCTTCTTAAAAAACTTATTTTCGTAGTAATTTCAAATGATGCAAATTCAGAAATTAAGAGACCGTTAGAAATAATATACTCCTGTAAATCAATATTTTCCTTTGGATAAAACTTACTTAATGGTGTACCTATAACACCAATTAGTTTTCTATATTCTCTTTTTCTCGCTGTATCATGGGCAATTTTATCAATTCCTTTAGCTAGCCCACTAACTATTGTTATTTCATTTTTGATTAATATTTCAGATATTCTTTTTGTATTATACTTACCTAATTCAGTTGGGTTTCTTGTACCAACTACACTTATTGATTTCTCTTCTAATAATTTTATATTACCTTTATAAAAAAGGACTGGGGGCAACATTGTTTTCCTTTTATTATATTTAGCTAAGTTATATTCCTTGTCCTTAAAAAATAATATTTTTCCATTCTTTTTCTCATCTAAAACACTTTCTGCGTTTTTCTGTACCTCATCAGTATAATTATCTAAAATATATTTGTCTTCGATGTCAAATTCAAAAATACATTCTAAAAAAGGTTTATTAAGAACTTTTTCATATTTATAATAAAAAAGGGCTGCTTTCTCTCTATTAAATTTACACTGTTGCAAGATTATAAAGTAATTTATTATTGACTGATTTAACATATTCATTTGTGATTGCCTCTCACCCTTTTTAAATTTTATTGTACTATTGTTATTATGTAGTAAGTTGTTTTTCTGTCCAATGCCGTCGCTATTTCATTGTTATTTATTCTTCAATGTAATCATCATAACATATTATTGCAATAGTAAGTACATGATAGATGCGAACAGAAGTAATCAAAAGTATAAAGAATCATCTTTTTTCTTTGTCTATAATCATAAGCCATAAATAACACTCGCCATCCTTCTCTAAAAAATTATTAATGATGTCTATATGTCTTTATAATATATGAAAAAAGTTTTTTAATGAGAAAATATTTTTAAAAAATTGATATATTGTTAATTTTATAAAGTTATTAAAGTGTCTACATTTAGTTGACTATTGCAGACTATTGCAACTAGTGCACTCTAACTTTTTTTACACCATATTATTAATTATCTCTTTTTTGACAATAAACATTAGTCAAAGAAAGCCATATCAAGACATTTGATAATGCCATAATCTTTATTACCGACTGAACTAACAGTGGCATCAATTATCTTTTTATTTATTAAATAATAGTTTTTTATATCTTCTAAATGTTTTTCTCCAAATTTTTGAGTTATTTTTAATTTACCCAAGTTACCTTTTACTCTAGAGTCTAGTGCTACTGAACAAGCATATGTTCCTAACATTATTTTTGTAATTAATGTATCCGTTGGTGAAACACCCTTACTTTTATAATATTTTTTTAATTCATTAAATAAGGAGATTAATAAATTAATATTAGTACTATCAAAACTAGCAGGCGATATTTGATGGAGTGAATGATACTCCTTTTGTAATAATATTTTAACGGCGCCAATGTGAACCTGATAACTTTTATCTGTTAATAATTTTGAAGAACCACGATACATTCCCCAACTTGCTAAATACATTCCTAAGTGTAATGCCATATAGTCATAATCAGCATTAGAGCATTCATCTTTTTTCAAAAAGATTTTAAAAGCATTGAAACATAGATCATAAGAATGATATCGATGTTCCTTAATTTTTGCTAAATCGTAGAAATCAAATACAGCCTTAGAATCAAATGTTAAAACAGTTGACATAATTTCTCTCCTTTTCTTTTTAGGGTATTGATAACCCTATAATTAATAGTAACATAACAACAAGTGGAACACTTAGCGTATCCCACCCCTCTCTTGTCCACATCTCTGCTAAAGTAGCAACCACTCCTGTTATTAAAGAAATAATAATGCTATACCAAAGTGTATTGTTACCCATAAAGTAAATAACTAAAAATATTGTAACAGTGGAAGCAATAAACATTGCAGCGCTTCCTTCGATTGTTTTAGTGCTTCTCACTAATTTATTACTTATTTGTGTAGTATTTGCTCTTTTCCCGACTAATGCGGCAAGCGCGTCACCAATACCCCAACCTAAAACACTAGCGATAATAATGTATTTCTTTTCTGCTCCAAATATCCCCCAAGTAACACCGATAATGATCATAAAGACAATAAAGGCAATTGTGATACT
>JGI24710J26742_10002884_pt1 | contig 14941 bp, 8 predicted proteins | sample BioPla2DNA2_FD_26742 | JGI IMG/M metagenome (IMG submission 26742) | reverse complement strand
AGCGTAATGAATAAAGCTTATTACTGAATTGCTGATTTTATCTTAAAACTAAAACTTAATATCTTAAAATAAATATAGTCTTTATTGGTTGTTTATACATTGTTTCAGATACAAGTGTAGATTGTCGATCCACTTGTTATTCTAAATTATTTACTAAATAACCTAATAATTGGAGAAAATGGGTATTAGGAAAATTGTATTCTTATGTAGTGTTTTCTTTTTTGTATTTGTACAAGTCTTAAGTGTTAAAGCCTGGGAGGGCATGCCTATGCCCGAACTGCATGTCGAAGGTCGATATCTGAAAGACAGCCATGGGCATATCGTAAATTTGCATGGTTTTGCCCAAACTTTCTCGCCATGGTTTAACGAGCAGGGTTCTAAATGGAGCAACTACGATGTTCAGGAGTGTTTGAATTATAATAAAAACATTATCGACCGTATAATGGATGCCGGCTGGAAAGTGAATTTTGTTCGCCAGCACATGGATCCGTATTGGAGCAGTACACCTGGTTGTGAAGGGCGTTACGAGGGCGAAGAGTGTTTTAATGAGACCCGGTTCAGAAAGTACCTCGATGAAGTATTTGTGCCCATGGCCGAATATGCCGTTTCAAAAGGATTATACGTGGTAATGCGCCCACCCGGGGTGTGCCCCGAAAGAATCGAAATTGGTGGTGTTTATCATGAATATCTTATTAAAGTTTGGGGAATTGTAGCTAAGCATCCTGATTTGAAAAATAATCCGCACATTATGTTTGAACTGGCCAATGAACCTATCAATATCCTTGGAACCGATGGAACCTATGGTGCCGGTACACAGGGGCATTTTGATAATTTAAAAACCTATTTCCAGGAAATAGTTGATACGATACGTGCCAGTGCCGATAATATTCTGTGGGTACCGGGATTGGGTTACCAGTCACTTTATTCGGGTTATGCCGTTAACCCCATCGAGGGCGAAAATATTGGTTATGCGGTGCATGTTTACCCGGGGTGGTTTAATAGCGGACAAGGTTACGAACCGTTTCAGCGTGGTTGGAATAATCAGGTTCAGCCGGTTGCCGATTTTGCTCCGGTTATTGTTACCGAAATGGACTGGGCGCCCGAAAGACACGAAAAATCGTGGGGGAAGGCTACCACCGGAACTGCAGGCGGCGATGGTTTTGGTGCTAACTTTAAAAAAATTACCGATGATTGTGGCAACGTTAGCTGGTTGCTTTTTACTGAACCTCACCTGCTGGCTGATTTTGGAAACCCCGATGCACCCGCGGATGTTGTCGATTTCTTAAACGATCCCGAGGCTTGTCCATGGCCGATTTATCATTGGTACGAAGATTACGCCGAAGAGTATGACTTCGAAGGGGTAACTGATGATTATTTCACCGTCTCAGAATTGTATGTCGAGGGGGGCAATGAAATATCTGTTGTCACAAATAGTTCAAAAGGCGTTATAATAAATGCAGTTTTTGCCGATGGGCATATCGAGAATGTTAGTTCTATCGCTGATGTTTCTCTTAACAAAACCGGTATAGTCAAATTTGAAAGAGGCCGTATTTTTGCCCTTAAAGACGGCCAGGTTGAGGTTGATGTTACTTATACCGATTCAAAAGGAAACAAAAAGCAGCTAACAATACATGTAAGTTCTACTCCTTTTCCGTTAACTGATGAGTTGTTTAATCCCGGAATATGGGAGAATGGAACTTTTAACGAGGACACCAAAACCTTGCAAACTGGTCCATATGGGTTTGGTGGCTGGCAATATAACGGCATCGATTTCTCGGGGTACAAATACTTGGTAGCCAGGCTGGGAAGTGAAAATAATGCCAGTGCCGATTTCCGACTTTTTGATGGCGCAAGCTATTGGGGGTCTCCGGCAATTTTTCCTTTTAATTCTAATCGCGAAGTGGTGCTTGTATTAAATGATGTTGTTAAAGAAGATGGAACTCCGCTTAATTCAGAACACATCTATATTGCAGGTTTTTGGTCAAATGGAAGCAACCCCTTTGTAATTGATTCGGTATTCGTAACCAATTCAAATGAATACGCTCCGCGCGGAATTTATGTGAATGATTTTAAACTAAAGAAAATTACAACTCTGGATGGGCTTAATTATTTTGCAGAATCAGGCCCTTCTGAAAGCCAGTCTTTGATTGTGTCGGGTTTTAAACTTGATGGTGATATAACAATTACAGCTCCTGAAAACTTTGAAATTTCAACCGATTCTATTGGTGATTATGTGTCGAATATTACCCTTTCGGATAACGAAGGGACGGTTGACGAAACAATCGTTTTTGTGCGTTTGAAATCCGGACTTGAAAAAGGTACGTACAGTGGCGATATCATAGTCAGTTCAGATGGTGTTGCTTCAAAAAGAATAGCGCTTTCGGGAATGGTTGAATATACAACAAATGTGAACTCTTTTGCTAAAGCTGATCTTAATGTTATATCGACCAGGTATTTTTCGATAACAGGACAAAGGGTCGATAATATCGAGAATGAGAGGGGACTGTTTGTTAAAATGAACCTGATGTCTGATGGATCAACACAGACAAGTAAAATTATTAGGTATTAATATTAATTTAAACTATGTACTTTTTAAAATTAAGAATATACCGATAACTTAAAAATAAAGAGAGATGAAAAAAACAAATTTTATATGCTCGCTTTTGTCCTGTTAATAATAGGCATACATTGCAATGGCCAGGCCTATCAAAAAACAGACACCGGAATTAAAACAACCGTAAAATCAATCAATTATGAGATTGATTTCTATTCTTCCTCCATTATCAGGGTTAAAAAATGGCCCGAAAATGCATGTTTTTTGAAAGAAAGCCTTTCGGTTGTTCAAAAACCCGGCGAAACAAATATTAAAGTTAAACAAAAGGGAAGCACTTTACTGCTGAGTAGCGAAGAGGTTCAGGTTTCGCTCGATTTAAATAATGGAGCCCTGTCTTTTACTTCAGCTTCGGGTAAAACCCTTTTGAATGAAAAAGAATCAGGTTCAGCATTTACGCCATATAACGATGCCGGGGACGAAACCTACAGTGTGTCTCAATCATTTATTTTAGATAAAGAGGAGGCCATTTATGGTTTAGGGATTTTGCAAAACGGCAAAATGGTTCAACGCGACCTTGAAATACACATGGTTCAGAATAACACACAGGATTTTGTTCCGTTTTTCCAGTCGGCTAAAGGTTATGGCCTGTTCTGGGATAATTATTCACCAACTACCTTTAGCGACAACCAGGAGCAGACGAAATTTAGCTCGGAGGTTGGCGATGGCATCGACTATTATTTTATGTATGGCGAAAATGCCGACGGGGTAGTTGCCCAAATGCGCGAACTTACCGGGCAGGTGCCCATGTTTCCCTTGTGGACTTATGGTTACTGGCAAAGCAGGGAGCGCTACAAAACTCAGGATGAAACCGTTGGTGTTGTCCGCAAATATCGCGATCTGGGCGTGCCGCTCGATGGCATTATCCAGGACTGGCGTTATTGGGGCAACAACTACCTCTGGAATGCCATGGAATTCCTCAATGAAGAATTTTACGATCCACAAAAGATGATCAACGATGTGCATAACATGAATGCACACATGATTATTTCAATATGGAATTCGTTTGGGCCACATACCAAGCAGTATAGGGAACTCGATAGTATTGATGCCCTTTTCGATTTTAAAACATGGCCCGAATCGGGTTCATTTAAATGGCCACCAAACCCCGATTATCCGTCAGGTGTACGTGTTTATGACGCTTATAATCCTGAAGCACGCGAAATTTACTGGAAATATTTAAATGAAGGCATTTTTTCACTTGGTATCGATGGATTTTGGATAGACTCATCAGAGCCAGACCATTTCGATCCTAAGCCTTCCGATTTTGATAATCAAAGTTACCTTGGCTCGTTTCGTAAGGTACGTAATGCCTATCCGCTAATGACAGTAGGCGGTGTTTACAAACATCAGCGCGAAGTAACTTCCGATAAGCGTGTTTTCATATTAACCCGTTCGGTATTTGCAGGGCAGCAACGTTATGGTGCCAATACTTGGTCGGGCGATGTTGTAGCATCATGGGATGCCTTACGCAAGCAAATATCAGGTGGCTTAAATTTATCACTTTGTGGAATTCCGCATTACAACAGCGATATAGGCGGTTTCTTCCTTTGGGATTTTCAAAACCCGCTTCAAAATGCCGATTATCGCGAATTGTATGCACGGTGGATCCAGTTTGGCGCATTTTGCCCGATGATGCGTTCACATGGTGCCGATGCCCCACGCGAAATATACCAGTTTGGGCAAAAAGGTGAACCCGTGTACGATGCCATCGAAAAATACATCAAGCTGCGCTACAGCTTATTGCCTTACATTTACTCAACTTCGTGGGACGTAACAGAAAACCAGTCGAGCATGATGCGTGCCCTCGTTATGGATTTCCCATCCGATAAGAAAGCACTCGATATTGATGACCAGTACATGTTTGGCAAGTCAATTTTGGTTTGCCCGGTAACCGAAAGCATGTATAATCAAGATGGAGAGGAAGATTTTGGTGCTATTAAGAAGCGGAAGCTTTATTTGCCAGCCGGTGCCAATTGGATTGATTTCTGGACAGGTGAGGCGCTGGAAGGCGGACAAACCGTCACAAAAGAAACCCCAATTGATATCATGCCAATCTACGCTAAAGCAGGTGCTATTATCCCAATTGGACCTGATGTTCAATATGCTGAAGAAAAATCCTGGGACAATCTTGAAATTAGAATTTACGAAGGTGCCGATGGTGAATTTACTTTGTATGAAGATGAAAACGACAACTACAATTACGAAGATGGCCAATATTCAACCATCAGGTTTAGTTGGGACGACTCGAAAAAAGTTTTAACGATTGATAAACGTGAAGGTTCATTCCCCGGTATGATTGAAAGCAGACAGTTTGATGTAAAAATTATCGGTCAAATGGACAATGTTGAAACCGTAGAATACAGTGGTGGGAAAGAAACTGTGAAATTCTAAAAAAATAAAAATTACAAAAGATGAGAAAATATTTATTTTCGATAATTGTATGTATAATGGTGGTGGCATTAAATTTTTCTGCTGTAGCCCAAAACAACGTTCCGGAACAATTCCCGGTAATTCATACAAAATACACAGCCGACCCGGCCCCAATGGTGTATAACGACACGGTGTTCCTTTACACCAGTCACGATGAAGATGATGCCATGGGCTTTAAAATAGAAAATTGGTTGCTCTATTCTTCTACCGATATGGTAAATTGGACCGAACACGGCATTGTAGCTTCTCTTGATGATTTCGATTGGGTGCCTTATGACAATGGGGCCTGGGCGGTGCAATGTGTTGAGCGAAACGGTAAATTTTACCTCTATTGCCCCATGCCCGGAGGAGTCGGCATTGGTGTTTTAGTTGCCGATAGTCCTTACGGCCCATTTAAAGATCCCATTGGAAAACCTTTAATCAGAAACAGCGACCACGATATTGATCCGACTGTTTTGATTGACGATGACGGGCAGGCATACATGTACTGGGGCAACCCCAAAGTATATTACGTGAAGCTCAACGAGGATATGGTTTCCTACTCAGGTGAAATTATGCAGGAACCTACAACGCCCGATAATTACCAGGAAGGCCCATGGGTATGGAAACGTAACAGCCATTATTATTTGACTTATGCATCTACCTGTTGTCCCGAGGGGATTGGATATGCAATGAGCAGCTCTCCAACCGGTCCCTGGGAGTATAAAGGCATGATTGTCGATGCAACGGAACTCACCCGTGGTAATCACCCGGGAATTGTCGAATACAAAGGAAAATCGTATTGCTTTGGTCATAGCTACGATTTGCTGAAAAAAACCACACCAAAATTTTACGAGCGCCGCTCAGTCGACATGGATGAAATGGTTTACAACCCCGATGGTACCATCCAAAACCGCCATTACTGGTCGGTAGAAGGTCCTGAGCAAGTAGAGGCACTGGATCCGTTTAAGCGGGTTGAAGCCGAAACTATGGCTTGGAGCGAAGGCGTTAAAACAAGATTTGAAACCGAGTGGGAAGGCGACTTTGACTGGGCACGTGGTAAACGAATTGCCGACCGTTTATTTGTAACTGAAATTAATCATGGCGATTTTATTAAAGTAAGTGGCGTTGATTTTTCCAATGGTGCTAAGTCGGTCGAAGTGAGTGTGTCCCCAATTTATGGAGGTGAAATTGAAATACATGCCGATAAAATTGACGGTCCTGTAATTGCAACGGTTGACATAAATACCACAAGGCGGGAAGGCATTTTCAGCACATTTTCTGCACCGGTAAACAAAATCAAAGGAGTTCATGACATATATTTTGTCTTTAAGGGCAAAAAAGACCTGTTCTACTTTGACTGGTGGCAATTTAAATAGATTGTTAGATAAATGAAAATAGGGTTGTTTGTAAAATGCTAAGTGAATTTATGAACATTCCTCATTGCTTCCCCCTAATGAACACTGGGGGAAGCAATTCAAACAACCCGTTACTACTCAAAATTTTGTTATGAAACGAGCATGTAAAACGATCGCAACCAAGAGGATGATTAAATACATGCGAGTTCCATACGATACCATAAAAACAAACAATTTAATCGTATGAAAAACCTAAAGAACCAAACCTTTAAAAGAATTTTATTTGTAGTTTTTGCTGCTGTGCTAAGCTGTTTGCAAACTGTGTCCGCACAGAACGAAGTGTCATTGAGGAGGCCAATTTCTCCTGATCAACCTATGTGGTTGATACATATCGACACCTGGAATTATGCCGATCCTCAAAAAATTATCGACCTTATTCCTGACGATATCAAACCCTTTGTAGTGATGAATATATCCTTGTCGATTAGTCACGATGTTGAAACAAGCCAATTTCAGGTAGCTGAATATGGATATGAAATTGCGAAATCGTGGGTGAGAACCTGTGCCCAGAACCAGATGTGGGCAATCGTACAATTATCGAGTGGAGGTTTTGCTCATTTTTCTGACTTTGATTTATCGGTATATGAAGAGTTTTATCGAGAATATCCAAACTTTTTAGGCTTTAATTATGCCGAACAATTTTGGGGTTTTGATGATCCGAATGATCCCTTATCGGCCAGTTGGCATGATCGGATGTCTCATTTAGCCAACTTGCTTGAATTGTCTAATCATTACGGTGGATATTTAGTTGTGAGTATGTGTTGGAACCAGTGGGGGCCGAGCATCAATCCTATTGGGCAATTAAAACGTAATCCCGAGTTTGCTGAAGCTTGCAGTAAATACACTGAAAATTATATTTTAACTGAAAAATATACGCAACAGGCTTACCAGTCCGACATGGAAAGCATCTGTCTGGGGGCATATTTATCGGGCTATAGTGGCAATTACGGAATCAGGTACGATAGTAGCGGATGGACAGATGCCAGTGGAGAGCATAACAATTTTACAATGGCCACAGCCGGGGCTGTTCATCTCGAACATATTATGCTTACAGGGCAAACGGTAGTTGATGGGCCTGAATTAATATGGACTCAATGTTTTAAAGAAACAAACAGGATGCCCACTACCGATGGATATACAAAACGTAACTGGGAAACTTTTCCTCAATTTGATAATGTAAGTGTCGATCTTTTCAGAAAAATTATCGATGGGACGGTTCGTATTCCTACACGTGAAGAAGTAATTGAACGTACTAAAGTGGTTGTAATTAATGACATAGACTCGGGCTCGGACGATGATGTTTACAGTTCGCCAGAGACATTGTTCCAGGGTTTGTACCGTATGGATGGAGATGGAAATCTTAAAGACAATAAGACCTTCTTTAAAAAGACCGGGCGTTACCCTACTGTCCCTGTGGTTTATAACTTAGACGATTCGCTTGCCAATACTTTTCAACTTCAGGTGAATAAATCGGATTATTCGGACCGGTGGCCTTCAATAGCAGATAAAGTTAATGAATTCAACAGTTTATTCCCATCTGAATATTCCGGCGATATTTATGCCGGGAGGCACGAAAATGCATGGGTAACCTATAATCCGTATAAAACCAGTAAAAATGCAAGTGGTAATTTGCAATTGAAATATAACACCTGTGATTCACTTGGTTTAACGTTTTCACAATATACTGCCGGGGTTGTTACCGAAAAAGCCGATAGCCTTTTAATTTATCTCTCAAATTACGATAACGAATTGAACAGAGGCTTAAAAACCAATGTCATTAAAGTCTTTGGAAGTTCTGTTGAACCAACATTTACATGGCAGGACAGGGGCGATCATCAGCCCAGTATTGTTACCAGCTACTGGGAAGATGGTGTTTTCACTATTACGATAAAACACAATGGGGCTATCGATGTGAAAATAAGCTGCGAAGGGGGTGCTGTTAATCGTCTTTCGGAATACACCCGGTCGTCGATTAAAATTCCCGAAAAGCCTTCAATTTACACAGGCCCTCGTCAGTACGAAGCAGAATGTTTTGACTATAAAAATGTAAACGATGTTATTACGGCAGGCCAGGATTACTGGGTTCGAAATTATACCGGGCAGGGATACTTACGCTTTGGTACCAGTTCGTCGGCAAGTGTGCGCGACACAGTGTATGCATTACGGTCGGGTTTGTATGCACTTGAAACCAGGTATTCAGCAGCCGGGGGCGATGTTAATACCATTGATTTATACGTAAACCACAAAAAAATAGCTACCCCTGTATTTGTGAGTACTGGTTCTGAAAGTACTTGGAAAATTAATACTCAAATGGTCGAGTTGCAGGCCGGTGAAAATGTTATTCAGTTTACTGCAAATAAGTCGGGCGTAAGAAATATCATTTTCGATAATTTGGTGATATCACAGGGAAGTGAAAGTAATGTTTATCATTTTAGTGGTGACGAAGCAGGCACTTCAGCGACAAACCCACCGGCAGAACTTATTGCAATCAAAAGTGGAAGTGCCGGGGTGGTTTCATTTACCGATTTTAATGGTTCTACAAGTAATTCGTTGAAAGCGTATTCAGCCGGAGAACTTAACGAAATTGGAGTGGCCGATTTAGAAATGTTTCCTNATGATGCAAAAAATTATTCAGTTGTCTGGAAAGAAATGTTTTCGGATTCCGGTGCCGAAAAAGGGATATTACTCAGGGCAACAGGACAAAATGGTTCGTGTCCTTATGGCGAAGGAATGAAACAAGGATATCTTTTTACTGTTTTCAATAACGAAGACAATACCCTTACCTTGAAGCAATATATAGCCGATTCTGTCGGGATTTCTTTAAAAACAACATATACAAGTACATTTAATGTAAATGCCAATGAGCCATATTGGCTAAGGGCTATCGCATTGGAAGATGAACTAACTTTTGAATGTTCAGCGGATAGTATAAACTGGGAAGGTGGCAAAACTTCTACATTTACTGATGGAACATATTCTTCAGGAGCATCCCAGGTTGTATGGGGCTTTGGAACAAGTAATTTTGAATGGGTGATGGATAATATCACATACAATTCAAGCATTGTTTCCATGTCGAAAGTTACACTTAGTGATCTCTCGTACACCCAAAGTTTCGGGCCGTCCGATTATCAGGAAATTGATGTTAGCGGTTATGCTTTGATTGATAAATTGTTTGTTGACGTTGCCGGTAACTTCGAAATTTCACTTCATCCTGATTCTACTTATTCTACCTCGCTTGTGCTGGAGCCAATTGAAGGCGAACTGCCCCCGACTACTATTTATGTTCGGTTGAAACCGGGCTTGAATGTTGATAAATACAGTGGCGGGATAGAATTTAAAACGAGCGGTGCAGTAACACGCTTTGTAGATTTGAATGGTAATGTTTCTCCAAAACCCACAACATACCTTTATAATTTTAGTGATGATGTAGCTGCAAACAGGGCCACTACACCCCCATCAATTAATACTTCAATTGGCAATGGCAGCAGTGCCACGGCTGGTGTTGTATCCTACACCGATGCAGGCGGAATCGAAAGTAATGTGTTAACGCCATACAGGGGCGGACAGCGTAATGCTACCGGTGTTGTTAATTTAGATCTTTTTCCGAAAACCAGTACCGATTACTCGGTTACCTGGAAGCAATATTTAGGGTCGTCGGATGCCGGATATAAAGTTGGTGTTTTGCTCAGGGGTGATACAGCCAGGGTTGGCGATGCATCAAAAGGGTATGTTCAGGGAATGATGAATGGATATGTATTTATTGCTTACTCATCAGGCTCTTCAACTGAATTTAGAATTTACCGTTCGACCGATAATTACAATACGCTCGACATGTTAATCTTAACGCATGTAAATTTGGATCCGGATAGAGGGCAGCCTGTATGGTACAGGGCAAGTGTATCGGGAGATTCTAAAGTCGAATTGAAGATAGAGTATTCTACTGATAATATAAACTGGAACATTGGCGCTACAGCTACTGATAATGGGGCAGGAGTTTTTCTTTCGGGAGCAACCCAGCTTGTTTGGGGGCTTGGCTTAGGCGATGTTGATTTTTATGTAGATGATATAATTTATAAGGGCTTTTCTGAAGAATCGAAATTTTTGCCCGAACGGATAACCACATCAACTGACAATATTAGTGAATTAGATTACGTATTTGAAAATGGTCCTTCGGTAAGCAGGCAGTTTACCGTGTGGGTCGATTCGTTATCAGAAGATGTGGTTATTAATTTAACCGGTGGTTTTGAAATGGCCCTTGACACTATACTTGGTTTTAATAGCTCGATTCGAATACCCGAAAACTATGACTTTACAGACGGTATTACGGTGTTCGTTCGAAGCAAAGCAGGGTTGCCGGTTGGTGACTATAACGGAACATTAATTATTTCGTCGGAAGGTGCTTTAAATAGTGTTGTAAACCTCTCAGGCGGTGTAAAAACGCAAACTTCCATTAATGAAATAACATTGGGCGAAGCCAAGGTCGTTTCGGTTGAATATTATTCAATAACCGGTCGCCGTATTAAGAATACAGCTGAATTAAATGGATTTTTCATTGTAAGAAAGCAAATGTCAGATGGAACAGTTGAGGTATCAAAAGTTTATCGAACGAGATAGTTAAACGATAGTAGATTATGAAGTATATTCAACTTTTACTTTTACTTTTCACTGGTTTTGTTATTTCATTATCAGGTGTTTTTGCAAACCCCGCAAGCGATAACTCGCTTACAGAGCTTGATGGTGATCCAAACTTTCATATTTACATCTGCTTTGGGCAGTCGAATATGGAAGGGGCATCGCCTATTGAAGCGAGTGATCGCGAAGCTGTTGACAGCCGTTTCAAAGTAATGGCGGTTTCGGCTGATGATTTTCAGCATTTGGGAAGGTTTGCAGGTGAATGGTACACGGCAAATCCACCTTTGTGCAGGTGGGACAACGGGCTTACACCGGCCGATTATTTTGGGCGGACCTTGGTTGATAGCTTGCCCGATAGTATTGAGGTAGGTGTTATATGGTTGCAATGGGCGGAAGCGGAATTGATGCCTTCGACAAGCATAACTATACAGAATATTACCACAATGCCGATGCCTGGCAAAAAGGGTTGATGAACATTTATGGAGGAAACCCGTATGCAAAAATCATTGAGATGGCTAAAATTGCACAACAATCAGGTGTGGTAAAAGGTATATTATTGCATCAGGGCGAAACAAACAACGGGCAACCCGATTGGCCACAAAAAGTGCAAAAAATATATTACGATATTCTTAATGACCTCGATATTGAGCCCAATTCAATTCCTTTGCTTGCAGGCGAAATGTTACGCGAGAACCAAGGCGGAATTTGTTGGGGCATGAATAGCATCATTGCTAATTTGCCAAATTACATCCCAAATTCACATGTTATTTCTTCAGAAGGGTGCAGTGGGATTGATGATTTTCACTTTACGAACGAAGGACAAAAAGAATTAGGAACCCGATACGGAATTCAGATGCTATCGCTGCTCGAAACCTATGATAGCGATGAAGGAAAATTCGGGGTCGGGTAACACCAATCATGAATTTTACCGCGATGCAAGCCGGGGTGGATATTTTAGCTACGAAATGAATACAAATTCCGAAACCGATCTTAGTCTTAACGTTCGTTACTGGGGCGCCGAATGGGGAGGCCGTAAATTTGATATTTATATCGATGATGAAAAACTGTTGAGCGAAGACAACACCGGACGGTGGAACCAGTCAAGGTTTTTTAATGTCGAGTACGATATTCCCGATTCAATGCTGAAAGGCAAAAGCAGCATCAGGGTCAAGTTCCAGTCTGTGCCGGGCAATACAGCCGGTGCTGTTTATTATGTAAGGTTATTGAGAACGAAACATTAATTTTAAAACAGGAAATATGAACACATTTCACAAAATTTTACTGATGGGGGGCGTTGTTTTTGCAGCATTCTTAGCCAATGCACAAAATCCAATCGTTCAAACTCATTACACAGCCGATCCGGCACCAATGGTTCACGATGGCAGGGTTTACGTTTATACCTCGCACGATGAGGATGAGACCGTTAATAACTTTTTTACCATGAACGATTGGCGTTGTTATTCTTCAACCGATATGGTGAACTGGACCGACCATGGTACGGTTTTGTCGTACAAAGATTTTGAATGGTCGCGGGGCGATGCCTGGGCCGGCCAATGTATTTACCGCAACGGAAAATTTTATTTCTATGTGCCCGTTAACGAAAAAAACGGGGGCAATGCAATTGGGGTAGCCGTTTCCGATAGTCCAACCGGTCCATTTAAGGATGCCATTGGCGAACCGTTGGTTAAAGGATATGGCTACATTGATCCGACTGTTTTTATCGACGACGACGGCCAGGCTTATATGTATTGGGGCAACCCAGATCTGTTTTATGTGAAGTTAAATGAAGATATGGTTTCGTATGATCAAATGGTTGGTATAGAGAAGGTGGACCTTACCGTTGAAAGTTTTGGCTCGCGAAGCAATACAGACAGAACAACATCGTATGAAGAAGCACCGTGGTTATATAAACGGAATGACCTGTATTATCTGCTTTATGCTGGAGGACCTGTTCCTGAACATTTGGCTTATTCAACAAGTTCAAGTCCGACAGGACCTTGGGAGTATGGTGGTAAGATAATGGAAGTTATTTCAAATAAAGGTGCGTTTACAAATCACCCCGGATTAATCGATTATAACGGAAATTCATATTTGTTTTACCACAATGCAGGATTGCCGGGAGGTAGTGGTTTTAAACGTTCGGTATGTGTTGAAGAGTTTGATTTTGAAGAGGATGGAAGTATTCCTTTGATTTCTCCCACAGATGAAGGTGTGGAGGAAAGTGTTTCAAATGTAAATCCGTATTTATGGCAACAGGCAGAAATGATTGCCTGGGAAGAAGGAATTGAAACTAATGCTAGTATGGAGACTGGCATTTATGTTACCGACATAGATAATGGTGATTATATAAAAGTGCGTAGTGTCGATTTTGGAGAGGTGGGAGCATGTATGTTTAGTGCAACTGTTTCATGTGATACAAAACCCGGTGTTAATAATGGCGGATCAATTGAAATTCGTCTTGATAATAAAAATGGCACTTTAATTGGAAATTTACCGGTTTCATATACAGGCATCGGGGAAAATTGGATGACTGAGGTTACCAACATTGAAGATGTTACCGGAGTTCATGATGTTTATTTTGTTTTTAAAGGTGATTATGAAGATATGTTTCGCTTTGATAAATGGAGTTTTACTGAGAAAACATCAACTAAAGAGCTTGTAGCAATCAATGTAACAGCAGATAAATACAAAATCGACACTATTTCAGGGATTAACTCAACCCATGTTTTTGTTAATGCAATTTATTCTGATGGAACAGTTGAAAATGTTACATCAGAAACCACTTTTAATACTCAAAACGAGGAACTAATCTCAATATCTGATGGTGAAATTGTTGGAATTGAATATGGAATTGAAACTTTGATGGTGGAGTATGGTGATTTTTCAGATGAGATTATAATAATTGTAAAAAATCTTGCAAGTGAGTTATCCGTTATTGATTTAACTGTTAATCCTGAAAATGTTGAACTATTAACAGGAAACTTGATGCCTGTATCTTTTTTCGCTGAATTTGGCGATGGCCATATTGAAGATGTAACCAATGAGGTAACAATTTCAAATCCCGACCCAGAAATTGCAACTATTTTTAATGGTATTATTACTGCAAAAAATAAGGGTAAAGTTGAAATTATTGCAAGCTATAATGGAGAATTGGGTGAAGCAAAATCAACTTCAATTGTTGTAAAAGTAAACAATAGAAGTCCATATCTTAAAAATGAAGCTGAAAATTATAGCGAGCAGTTCGGAATACAAACTGAAAACACCGATGATGCAGGTGGTGGTGAAAATATCGGATTTATTGAAAATGGTGACTGGATTAGAATAAATTCACTTGATTTTGATAATGGCTCTTCGGAGTTTTTTGCGCGTGTTGCCTCATTAGGAGATGGTGGAAATATTAAAATTCACATAGATAATAGAAATGGAATGTTAATTGGCACATGTACAGTTGCCGGAACAGGTGGCTGGCAAAACTGGGAAACGGTTTCTTGCGATGTTTCTGAAATTACCGGATTACATGATATTTACCTTGTATTTGAAGGTGGAAGTGGCTATTTGTTTAACATGAACTGGTGGTATTTTAATNCAAGANTCAGTTCGTNGAATGGTTTAAATATGAATTCTGAATTAGTTATTGTTTCGAAATTTGATCAAAAATATCTTTACGGAACAAAACCGGGTGATATAATTACAATTTATAATAATATAGGTCATAAAATAGATGTAATAAATGCGCTGTCGAATGAAGTTTTACTTCAAGGTACTTCAGGCTTCATTGTAGTTGAGGTTAAAAGAGGCATTTATACTTCCAGTTTAAAAACCATATTAAACTAAGAACAGACAGCAATTCAGCGTAAAAATTAAGTGA
>JGI24710J26742_10002881_pt1 | contig 14947 bp, 14 predicted proteins | sample BioPla2DNA2_FD_26742 | JGI IMG/M metagenome (IMG submission 26742) | reverse complement strand
CTCAGCGAAACAGATCCATTGGACTCCAATGATTCATATAAACTCATCGGCCTCATCTTGAAACGAGAAATTCTCCCCGTCCCGCTGTGCTCCGGGGTCTCNTCGGCGGGAGGCACCGCAGAGCCTGTAAGAATGAAATGGCCGGTTCTTCCCCGTTTATCCACGGCAAACCTCACGGCATCCCACAACTCTTAAGTTCCTGAACTTTTATTACTCAAAACTCAATATAACTTGATGTAGAAAAAGAAATATCAAATACAGACATTGTGGAATGGAATAAAAAATGTATTATGCCACGAAAATTATTCCTATTAGTTGAATCTCTCTTTTGAATATGATAAAGTAATTACAGATAAAAAGTGTGGGATACTATAGAAATTATTCGCAAAAAGGAAGTGACGGTATGCTTATTATAGAAAGAAAACAATATTTAGATGAGTTGATTAAAAAAAAAGATAACGGAAGAATTAAGATCATTACGGGTATCAGAAGATGTGGCAAGTCATATTTGTTGTTTGAACTATACAAGAATTATTTATTGAAAAACAGTATAGTTCAAAACCAAATTATTGAAATTGCTCTCGACGACATCGAAAACAGTCAGTATAGAGATCCATTTAAACTCAATGAGTATATAAAAAGTAAAATAACTGATGATAAGAGGTATTACATTTTTATTGATGAGATACAATTTTCAAAGTCGGTGAAGAATCCATATGTTGATGATGAGGACGAAAAGATTACTTTTATTGATACGTTACTTTCGCTTATGAAACGGAAAAATCTTGATATTTACGTTACCGGAAGTAATTCAAAAATGCTTTCTAAAGATATTTTGACACAATTTAGAGATAGGGGAGATGAAATCCATATGTATCCTTTATCGTTTGCTGAAATGAGTAGCTGCTATGAGGATAAAGATATAGCATGGGCAGATTATGTGCTTTGCGGTGGAATGCCATTTGTACTTAAACTTGAAACCTTCGAAGAAAAAAGCAAGTATTTAAAAAGACTATTTGAAGAAACGTACATTAAAGATATTATAGATCGAAACCGGATAAAAAACAGTGAAGAAGTATTAGAAGTTTTATTGGATTTTGTATCATCAGCAGTAGGATCACTTACAAATCCCCTTAAGTTATCCAAAAGATATGCTTCAGAAAAAAAGATAAATATATCAAATAATACCATTTCAAAGTATTTAGCTTATTTTGAAGAAGCCTATGTTTTATATGCAGCTAAAAGATATGATATTAAAGGTTCAAAATACTTTTCTACGCCACGTAAATATTATTTTGCTGACATTGGGCTTAGAAATGCAAGACTGAATTTTAGACAAGTGGAAGAAACGCATATTATGGAAAATATAATTTATAACGACTTGCTAAGAAGAGGATTTAATGTAGATGTAGGCGTTGTGGAATATTTTCCCAGTGTAGATGGGAAAACAACAAGAGTGCAGTTAGAGGTTGATTTTGTTATAAACAGAGGGAATCTCAGATATTATATTCAATCAGCCTTCGCTATACATAGTGAGGAGAAGAAAGAACAAGAAAGAAACTCACTAAAACGAATTGACGATTCTTTTAAGAAAATCATTATTGTCAGAGATGCTATAGTGCCAAGATACGATGAGTATGGAATTTACTACATTGGAATCAGAGACTTTTTGTTGACGGATGATTTTCTTGACGCATAGTTGAAACGACTGGAAACTAAAAAATCCAGTCGTTTTTTAGTGCAGAAAAATAGGAGGAAAATAATAGTATCCAAGCTAAACGAGATCAAGACCAAATGTAATGCAGTTGTAGAAAGACAGACCTATGATGAAGACCAGAAGAACCATGAAGAGCTTGTCCACAGCCTGGTTGTCCATCTTTTTGCTGAGCGTTCTGCCGATCGTCGCACCGACGACGCCAAAAATCATCATGAGGACCATCAATGTCCAGCTGATGTCCGGAATGCCTGTAATACTTGTGGAGATGAAGGACAAGCTCTGTGAGAAGAAGATCGCCAGCAGGGAATTGAACGCTGCCGTCTTTGTGTCCATGGAGAAGAAAAAGGAGAGGATCATCAGGTTGATGGGACCGCCGCCAATTCCGAGGAAGGAGGAAAAGATACCGAGAACGGAGCCCGCGATGAAAGCAAGGACCTGGTTCCGGATCTCCATTTTCCTGATGTTTTCCTTTTTCAGCGTGTAAACGAAGACTGCACCCGTGAGAAGAACCATAAAGATGTTCTGAACAAGGGATACCATTGTTCCGGAGGATGCAGCTTCACGGATGATGTCGAAGAGCTGCTTTCCGGCAAGGCCGCCGACAGCGGCGCCGATGGCAAGCATGACTCCTCTCCTATCGATCTTCTTGATTTCATCACGGCTTCTGATAAGAGAGGCAAAGGTCATGGCAAGAACCGTCGTTCCGGACATGAATGAAATCTGGGCCGAGGACATGGAGCAGATTGCGTCCATGACCGGCTTGATGATGACGCCTCCGCCGATTCCGCTGATGGAGCCGACGACCGTGGCGATNAGTACGGTTATAAGTACGATTATTTCCATATATCTCCATGCCTCAGTCTGAAAGTANCGAGAGCACCAGNTTNCNGCGATGCGTTTCCCCCGGATTCAGNTCAATGGCGGCATCAAGGAAATTTGCATGTTCCACGCAGAGAAAGTCCTTGTACGCTTCCAGGATCTCCGCATTATTCATNGCAGCATGCTCTCCGGGGTTCCATACCACCACATGACGCAATCGATCCTGTTCCATCCTGATGCTTCTTGAAGCGACCGGGTCTGCCAGCGTTACNTGTTTACCCGCATCTCGATATACCCGTGTGAACGCTCCGGAAACCTTCACATCTCCGGATTGGACATAGACGGTATCGGATTTCATCCTGTCAATGGCCTGAAGTCCGTCCAAACCTATGATGTTGCATTGTTCAAGATCTCCGACTGAGAAATATGTATGGAAAGCTTCTCCAAACGTAAACGGCTTGTCATCGATGTTTTTCACTTCCAGGATCATGGTAAGCTCTTTTGCTATGAAGACTGTCAGCTGAATCGAAAACCGATGAGGCCAGATGCTCCGGGAATACTCATCATCGTGCGTGCTCAAGACCACTGTGGTCGATCCATCCGCTTCGGTCGCCGTACCGACCACGTCCCAGATCTTCGTTCGAACCAGCCCATGCAGTTGCAGGTCTTCCCGGGTCTCATGTTTTCCAAACCAGGGGAAACAGATGGGAATTCCGCCTCTTATCGGCTGCCCTTCCTCAAATTTGCTGTAGGGGCTGATAAACAGCATCTCATCAGCTCCTTTGGGCTTGAACGAAGCTATGTGCGCTCCATATGTGAATATGGAACTTTCAGCATGTTCATTGCTGATTCGAAGAATCGGCAATCCCCCCGGCCCCTTATCGACCCGGACTGTTTTTCCGCGCGGATTCGATTGCCCATCTTTTGTTATGCGATTCATCCTTACACCCTCCAATGTATCATCCCGGAACGGAGCCGATGCGATCGGTTTTTTAATTATACGTTTCTCAACGAACTTCACCAACCTTTCGACAGCAAGTCGATTCAACACCTCCCGAAGCTGCCAGCATGAACCCTCATGCTCCGTGGATACGTTTATCTGCTTCGGTTCGTATCACAGGATGATCCGACAACGTGTCAACCTTGTCGGATCAAGCCTATCCTACCCAGTATTACCACTCTGCATCGTTCGGATCAATGCTTTTATAATGCTGACTGGCCGTAAGCCTCCCCTTGTTTTGCCAATTCATACTCCTCGCTCCAATCCAAATCTTGAAATTCCTTGCCTTGCGGATCGTTTTTTATGAAATCTACCAGCAGATCGAGCATCTTCTTTGTCCATACCAATCGGTCGATTTCAGCTGCGGTGAATTTATTCTCGGAAAGGAGCTTGAAGCCACAAATATCTTTGACTTTGCTCTTTCGTCCGGTCTTGATGACTTCTTCCAACAGATGCGGCGGAATGAACAAGACCCCTCCGCTACAGCCATACACGACATCTCCCGGAAGACATACCGCAGCATAACGATCGCTTCCGAGAACGACCGGCATGTTATAGCTGAGCATCGAGATTTTTCTCAATCCGGTCGGATCTACCCCTCGGTAATACACCTGAATGTCAGGGATGGAATACACCTGTTCAAGATCCCTTATCGCCCCCCAGATCACGGCTCCTCCGGTGTTCGTTTTTGTTTTGATGGCGGTGGCCAGATTTCCTCCGATGAACGTCCCTTGGAAAATCTTATCGAACAGATCGATGACTATCACATCCCTGTCCACAAGATTATCGATGATCCATTGGTTCGGGAGCATCCCTTTATACCCTTTTTTCTCAGCGATCTTCCTTGTCGCCAAATCATAATCAGGCCTTATCGGTACGTAGGCGGCGGTTACCGCGCGCCCGATGAGCTTTCTATTCACCGTTCCATCGCTGTTGAACTCGGGATGCAAAGAATCCATTTTTATGAATTGAGACTCGTAGCCGAGAAGAAAAATTGCCTTCCAGACCTCCTCAAGAGTCATATCATATAAGGCATCCAGCAGCTTATCGCTTACCTTGGGCCTTCCGTTGGGATATCTCTCCCCCTCCCACATCGGTGTTATTGCAATGATATCTTCCCTTCGATCAAATTCCATTTCTTACTCCTTTTATGTACTCATATATCTGCTATCTCTCAGCCATCGGAGCAGAGATCGCTTTTAAACCCTCTATCCTTCTTCATCCTGATCATCCAAGCGAGTGATGATCGCTTCTTTGTACTGTGTCGGAGTCAGCCCGACGATATCTTTAAATTTGCGGCAAAAATACTTCGTGTCCTCATATCCCAACATCTCCGCAAGTTCATATATTTTCAGATTGGGATCTTGCAGCAGCTCCTTTGCTTTTTGAATCTTGACTCTCGTGACGAACGATATATAGTTTTCGTCCATCTCCTTCTTGAAATATAGGCTGAAATATGATGGGTTCATCCCCACAACCCGTGCGATTTGGTTCAAGGAAAGATTTTTATGAATATGCTCGCCAATATATCGTAAGATGGTACTGATTGCGGGTTTTTGAAGGCCATGTTCCTCTTGTTGCTGAGTACTCTCAAATTCAATCAATTGATCGATGATTTCTCCGATGATCTGCTCAAACTGCGTAAAACGGTCACACTCCTCGAGAAGAGCCTGAAGCTGCTCGGTATCGGGCAAGATGTTCAACAACGGTTGTATATTACGACGATCGAGCCCTCTGCGGAGGGTCAAATAGATTCTATTCATCGTGAACAGACAGTGGTTTTTGGGTGTTCTGTAGATACTCAGCTGTCGAAGCAGATTCGTTAATCTCCTTGCCACCCCGTGAAAATTAAGGAGCGTCAAATCCAGAAACATCTGCTCCTCCATCAAAAAGAACAGGGGGAATTCTTCCAACGGTTTAGGTTTTCTATATGTCAGAACCTCTTCTTCCCTACAATGAAAAGAACTCTCCAGCAGAAAGCGAATCTCTTGATCGGAAGCGTTCAAGAATTCATCAAGCTTCGCAACGACTGCACAGACGCGGACAGCGTATTTCTTCCACACCGATTTCGTGATTGGAAAGATCAGTGATTCTGAATCGATATCCGCGGCAGCAACGAGCAGCATCGTTTCACAATCGAGAATACAAGAGCGATGCTCGGATTCTTCCAAGATTGTACAAACATGCCCTTCCAGCTCCTCGCTCTCCAGCGTTCCGCCAGTCGTCAGCAGGACAAGATGGCGGGCTTGAGTACATTCATGCCCGAGACTCCTGAGAAATTCTGATGCCCTCGACGATATATCTTGAACAGTGGGCGTTCTTTGAATGCTGTTTCTCCTCACGGTATGCAGCACTTCGTGAAACTCTTGGTGATCGACCGGCTTAAGCAAATAGGCGATCGCTCCATGGCCCATCATCTCTTTTGCATAGGTAAAATCCGCATAGCCGGAGAGAACGATGAATTTCGTGTGCCGATTTTTCAAACGATATTGTGCAACCATCTCGATTCCACTCATGATCGGCATCCGGATATCAACAATGCATACATCTACCCGGTTGGATTCCAAAAGGGCCAACCCTTCAGCTCCGTTGGACGCCTCGCCGACTATCGTGACATCCGGATAACTGGTTTCGATCAGCTTTTTCAACCCTTGGCGAATGAGAACGGCATCGTCAACAATTGCAATGGTCATTCGGCTTCTCCTTGCTCTGTGCGCAGTACGGGTATGTGAATCTCCATGCTGGTTCCATGAGGTCCGGTATCCAAAATCGAAAGACCGTAAGCCGATCCGAACGCCAAGTGGATTCTTTCGTGAATGTTCAACAGAGCGGAAGCCCGCTGTTTTTTATTCTTTTTACCGTCGAGGAGCGATTGGATCGATCGTAACCGCTCCGGTGTGAATCCTTCCCCATCATCCGTCACGACGAGTCGTAACGAGCCGTCTTGTTGTCTGGCGCTAATCGAAATGGATCCGAAGTTCTTGTTATGCAAGCCATGAATGATGCTGTTTTCAACGAGGGGCTGTAAAAGGAATTTCAGCGTGTACAGATTGTAGATATCTTCCGAAATATCTATGTTCACGGAGATTTCCGGCTCACCTTTATACGCCATGACCCCCAAATAAATAGTGCAATGTTCAAGTTCCTCACGCAACGGAATGAGCCGTGATGTTCGATTTGTCATGATCCTGAACAGACGGGCAAGCTGGCTGAGCATCTCCACGACCTGCTCATCATTGTTCAGATATGCCCTCATCTTGATTACTTCAAGCGTGTTATAGATGAAATGGGGATTGATGATCGCTGTCAACTCGTTGAGTTGGGCTTCACGCTCTCGCAAGGTCGCCGCGTACTCGCGATCGATAAGGTCTTGTACTTGATCAAGCATCGTGTTGAATCCCTTTTCCAAGAACCCAAACTCATCATTTCGGTGAGAGGATACTCGGATTGACAGATCTCCATGCTCGACTTCCTTCATTTTCTTGACAAGTTGGAGAATCGGATTAGTCAATGATAACACCATCGACAATGATACGACGATGAAGAGCACTCCAAACAGCACGACTCCTATGATGATGTTTTTCGACAATCGTTGAACCGGCGCGAATACGCTTTTCAGCGGAAGCGCCCCAAGTACGGTGATCCCGCTGAAATCGCTGAATGACGGAACGATGAATACCGATTCCCCATCAATCTCCGCGATGAAGGATTTCTCATCGTGATTCGGCAGGAAAAGCCGTTTGAATTGATTGCCCATATCAACCCAATTGGTGCTGAACAGCACGAGATTATCCTCATCGATAAGTGAAACAAAGCCGTTTTCCCCGATATCTATTTGATTCGAGATGGCTTCCAGCGCTTGGGTGGGGATATCCAGCATGATCATTCCGACATATACATCGTCGATGAATACTCCACGCGCGATGTTGATTACCCAGGAGTTTGATAGAGGAATGCCCTGAGCGATGCTGTAGCCGGTGATTTTGACGCTCTCATTTTTAGACGCCATCACTTTGGTGATCCACTCGACCCCCAGTATTCGATACCTGCCTTTCAAATCGGGGTTGGTACTCGCAAGAATTTCCATGTTTTTGGAGATGACAAGGATCGCTGCGGGTTTCACTGCCTCCGGCAAACTGTGAAATGTCTGATTGAGCGCCTCATTGACCCGCTCTACATCAGATTCCGTCGTTTTTCCTTCAAGGAGGTTCATAATCGAAGAGTCGTACGCTAAGTGAGAGGCTGCCCGATCTAAGGTCCCTATCAGCATGTCGATGTCATACGCCACCTTCTCAATCAGCTGAACCGTAAAGAGTTCGGTCCGTTTCCACAGGATATTTCGAATCTGTCGGATGAGAAAAAAACTCATGAAGGCCAACATCAAGGCCAAGAGAATGGAGGTAACGACGACTCTTCTTTTCAAACTCCACATCGGTTTCAGTCTACCAGCATCACGCGAGATGGCAAGCAACTTTATGCCCGTTTCCAATATCTCGCAACAGAGGTTCTTGCCTTCGGCAAACCTCTTGGGCCATCGGACACCTTGGATGAAATCGACAACCGCTCGGCGGGTTGATCGGATTGGGAACTTCTCCGCGTAGCGGGGTCTTCGTCCGCTGTCTTTCCAATTCGGGATCGGGAATCGGAATGGCGCTCATCAACGCTTGGGTGTATGGGTGTGTACACCTCTCGAAAATCGCATCGCTTGAGGCAACCTCGACAAGCTTGCCCAAGTACATGACCCCTACTCGATGGGAAATGTGCTGAACGACCGCCATTCCATGGGCGATGAACAGGTAAGCGATATTGAACTCCTGTTGAAGGGATTTCAAGAGATTAAGAATCTGGGCTTGGACCGATACATCCAACGCACTCACGGGTTCGTCGCACACAATCAATTGAGGATTGAGCGAGAGCGCCCGAGCTATCGCGATGCGCTGGCGCTGCCCCCCGCTGAATTCATGAGGATATTTCTGGGTATCCGCAGGGCTCAAGCCGACGATCGATAGAAGACGATTGACCTCGTCACCTATTTTCTTCGGCGGATGGATAGCGTGTTTGATCATGGGTTCGGCGATGATTCGTCCGGCCGTCATTCGAGGGTTCAGTGAACCGTAGGGATCCTGAAATACGATCTGCATCTCTTTTCTGAGGCGTTGAAGCTCTTTTTTATCAAGTGAACTGATATCCTGTCCATTGAAGTGGATGGTTCCCTCCGTGGGTTCGATCAGGCGCAGAACGGTGCGCCCGATCGTGGTTTTCCCACATCCGGATTCTCCGACCAACCCGAATGTTTCTCCGGCGGCGATGGAAAAATCAACACCATCGACAGCTCGAACGAAATGAGTCTGCTTCTTGATGACACCCTCACGCATGGGAAAATATTTTTTCAATCCCTTCACTTCAAGCAGATTGCTCATTCAACACCTCCTATCAACCAACAGCGCGCATCATGATTCGCTTTGACATTGAAGAGCGGGGGCCTTTCTTGGGAACAAATCGGCATTCGTTGGCTGCATCTCGGTGAAAAAGGACACCCTTGAGGAAGAGCGGTAAAGGAGGGGACGACACCCTCGATGGTATGCAACATATCGACTCTATTGTTGATTTTGGGCACGGATCTGAGGAGTCCCCTCGTATACGGATGCTGAGGATTCTTGAACAGCTGATCTACCTCCGCTCGCTCCACCACCGTGCCCGCATACATCACCACGACGTGTGTGCAGGCCCCGGCTACCATGCCCAGATCGTGGGTAACCAAAAGCAGCGACATTCCGATTTTGTCCTTCAGCTCTTTTATGAGGGCGAGTATCTGTGCTTGAATCGTGGGATCCAGTGCGGTTGTCGGTTCATCGGCGATCAACAAGGATGGACTGCAAGACAGGGCGATTGCAATCATCACCCGCTGGCGCATTCCTCCTGAAAGCTCATGGGGATATGAGGAAAAGCGCTTTTCAGGAAGTTGGATACCGACAAGCCTGAGCATCTCGATCGCCTTCGCTTTGGCTTCGACCTTGCTCATGTGCTGGTGAATCATGAGCGGTTCCATGATCTGAGCTCCGCAGGTGAATACCGGATTCAAGCTTGTCATGGGTTCCTGAAAGATCATTGAAATCCTATTCCCTCGAATGGTATACATCTCCGATGGTTCAAGGCTGAACAGATCGGTATCTTCAAACACGATCTTTCCGCCAAGAATCTTTGCGGGAGGATCCGGCAGAAGGCGCATGATCGTTTTGCTTGTAATGCTCTTACCGGATCCGGATTCACCAACGAGGGCGCAACTGTCTCCCTTGCTTATCGAGAAAGAAACATCATGTAAAATCTGAACGAAGTTTCCATCTATCTGAAACCCGACATTCAAATCTTTAATATCCAATAGTGGCTTGTTCATATATCCTGACTCTTTCTTAATCTGCTCGAATTCGCACATCAAGGGCATCTCTCAGCCCGTCGCCGACGAAGTTCATCCCTAAGACGATAAGAAAAATGCACAACCCCGGGTAAATCGACAGCCATGGAGCAAACGACAGATATTGATATCCCGTCTTCAACATCGATCCCCAGCTTGCCCGCGGTGCCTGGATCCCCAACCCCAAGAAACTCAACGAAGCTTCAGCAATGATCGCTTGGGCGGCATTGAGCGATGTCTGGACGATGATGACCGAAGAGATGTTCGGTAGGATATACCTGAAGATGATTTCAAAATCGCTGAGTCCGATGGCTCGGGCGCCTTGCACATATTCCGTTTCGCTGACCGATAACGTCATGCTCCGAACGACCCGGGCAAAAGCCGGTATGTATACTATTCCAATCGCCAGCAGGATGTTGGTCAATCCGGGACCCAGAATCGCGCTGATGGCGAGTGCCAGGATGAGGGTCGGAAACGCCCATATGGCATCGAGCACGCTGGTTATCACACTGTCCGCTTTGCCCCGCCAATACCCGGCTATCATCCCAAGAACCACTCCGGGAACCATTGCGATCAGGACTGCGACAATCCCTACGACGACCGTGATTCGTGAGCCATAGAAAATCCGGCTCAGCACGTCCCTACCCAATTCATCCGTCCCTAACAGATGAGCTTTCGATGGCTTCTGAAACGTTCCGAACAAATCGGTCTGGGTATGATCATACGGTGAAATGAGGGGGGCCAGCAGAGCGACAATAACGATGATTGTAACCACGATGATCCCAAACATCGATAGCTTGGAATGAAACAGTTTTCGAACTATCCGCTGCCTGTTGCTGTAGCCCTTAAAGAGTTTTTTTGTTTTCACGTCNTTCTACTCCTTTTGGACCGAGCTGGTTATCCGCGGATCGATGAATACGAGAATGATATCTACCAGGGTGTTCGTCGTTACCACGAAGATCGCAGTAATGAGGATCATTGCCATCACGATCGGATAATCACGGGAAAGAAGACCGTCGGCGATCTCTCTGCCGACTCCGGGCAAGGCGAATATGGTTTCTGAGATGACGGAGCCTCCAATCAGCCTGCCAATTTGCATCGAGATGACGGTTATGATGGGAATAAGGGCATTGCGGAACGCGTGTTTGAACAGGACGATTCGCTCAATGACTCCTTTGGAACGGGCAGTTGTTATATAGTCTTGGTTCAGTATCTCCAAAAATGCGCTTCTTGTCTGACGCATCACCGTTGCGGCAAAAGAAAGACCGATCGTAAAGGCGGGCATGATCAGCGATCNGATGTTNGCGATCGGGTTGCTGAAGAACGGCACAAACCCCGAAGCCGGGAACCAGTTGAGCTTCAATGAAAACACCATGATTACGAGAACTCCTATCCAAAATGGCGGCATCGCGATGCCAAACATGGAAATTACGCTCGTAATGACATCCCATGTGCTGTTCCGCTTTATCGCGGAAAGAATTCCCGCAGGTATCGCGATAAGTATCGAAAACAAAATCGCTAAAAGAGTTAACTCCAACGTAACCGGAAGACGGGCTTTGACGATATCGATGACGGGGCGGCGAGTGATGATGCTGCGTCCCAGATTGCCTCGAAAGATATTCTTGATCCAACTGATATATTGCTGATGAAATGGTTTGTCCAGTCCCGTCTGTTCTCTTAAATGCTCTATGTAATCTATATCTCCGGAATCACTGATCATGCTCATGACAGCGTCTCCCGGGAGCATGCTGATTAAGGTAAAAAGGATGATGCTAATTAAAAATAGGAGAGGAATCATCAACAGCAGCTTTTTGACGATATAACGTGTCATGCAATCTCCTCGGGTCAAAAAATGTATATGACAGTGCTGGGAACCCTTAGGTTCCCAGCGAGGATAAGAAAAGAATTACTTCTCCTTCCATACTTCTCGAAGAATCCAAATCCCTTCCTGATCGGTGGCAAGGTTATGAACCTTGAGGTTTCGTGAGATGTGGCGCGGCATTTGATAGATCCAAATATTTGCCGCATCATCAAGAACTACTTTTTGGATTTCTTTGAACAATGCCTTCCGTTGTGCAACATCGTACACGCTCTTCGTTTTCTCCAGCAATTCGGTGAATCTCGGATTATGGTAGTTGGAGTAATTGCCAATCGCAGTTTCGCCAAGGTTGTTGTTGATCTGCATATACGCATCAACCCGGGGGAATGTCCAGCGGCCAAATGCCAGCTGTCCTTCCGCCGAGTTTCTCTGGAAGAGAGCAACCCATGCATTACGCTCAAGGCTTTCAATCTCCGCATTGATTCCGACGTTCTTCAATTGCCCTTGAATGGCTTGGACGATGGTGTTGTCCGGCTCACGAGCAATATTCTGAAGTTTAATCGAGAAACCGTTCGGATACCCGGCTTCCGCCAACAGCTCCTTTGCCCGCTGAGGATTGTATTGATACGGATCATAGTCATCGTAGAACCATTGACCGGCAGCAACAGGGAATGGAGCCAGCCTACCATAACCTCGAGTCAACGCATCGGAGATAGCTTGCTTATCGATTGCATGAGTTATCGCGATACGAACTCTGGGATCTCCCAAAGGACCATACAGGTGGTTCGGATACAATGCGAAGTGGTCTCCCGCTGTAGTTCGGATGACCTCGATGTTTTTGTTGTTTTTAAGCGTATCCAGACTTGTCGCAGCATTGAGGTAGTCAGTGATATCGATATCTCCACTCATGAGATTGATCACTTTGACCGGCTCATCGGTAATCACTCGAATAACAACTTCATCAAGATACGGCAACGGCAATCCATCTTTACCTGTAAGGTAATAATCGGGGTTTCGAACCAGTGTAACATGATCCCCTTCAATCGCCTCCTTCAGCTTAAAGGGCCCGGTACCAACGGGGTTCAGGACAATGTCATCACCATACTGCTTAATGGCGGCAGGTGACATCATCATTCCCGCATTGTTGGAAAGAGCGGATAGGAGAATCGCTGAAGGCTCCTTGAGATTGAATCGAACAGTATAAGGATCCAGAACATCGACAGATTGAATGGCGCTGATCTCGCTCATGAAAATCGGTTTCCGAGCGCTGGTCATATACCAGTCAAATACAAACTTTACCGCTTCTGCATTAAATGGCGTTCCGTCATGGAATTTCACATCGCTGCGGAGCTTCATGACCATCTCTCGTTCCCGCATCTCCCAAGACTCAGCCAGCCGGGGAACGAAATTACCGCTTTCATCCATGCTTACAAGGGTGTCAAACATCTGGGATAGGATATAGCGGTCATCTCCTCTCGAGGTGCTTTGCGTTGGAACCAACGTCGACCATTTATTGGTTTTCCCGGCGACAAGAGTCCCTCCTCTCACGATTGTTCCGGGTGTAGAAGCTGTTGGAGCTTCTTTTGTCCCCGCTGCAAACACAACTGATCCAAACGAAAGAATCAGGAGTATTACAGCAATCATCACAAACGTTCTCTTTACCATGTTTCCTCCTTTGTCGAGCCTCACACAACATACTTGGCGTCGACTCGTCATGATACACCTTAACTGTAAGCACCTCTGAAGCATTCCGTAAGAGGAAATAATTTATGATAAGTGGACTATTTTAAGATTTGATGAAGCGTGGTATTTCCCTTCAACCGGACACAAACGACTTTTGTGGCAGTTGGAGATTACCTATATTCACCACTCTGGGTAGCTCACATTCCCAGGTTTCGACCGACCATACTTCTATATATCGGCAAGACAGATATAATCCCGCTGATCGACTCATAATCGCCACCGGAATATTATGGCCTTATTAAACGAAGTTGCAAAATCACCTCATGCAATAAAAAGATTTTACACAAGTGAAGGCGATCCGGTAATTATACTCGAAGAAAACGGAGAAGTGGTTGTAAAACAGCTTAAGACCGAGCATGAAAACAAAGGCTGAAAAAACCACATCCAATTCTAATAATTGACCGCGGTCATTTTTCTTGACTGCTGCATATTCCCGTTTTAGACTGTCCTCAAAAGGAGGGACTATGCGTATCATTGTACCTATAAAACAAGTTCCCCAAAGCAGCGACGTCAAAATGGATCCGGTCACCGGAACAATGATTCGAAGCGGCTCCGTCTCGGTCCTCAATCCCTTGGACTTGTATGCGATCGAAACGGCGCTGAGGCTCAAAGAAGAATGGAATGCGACCGTTACGGTGATTACGATGGGACCGGCGGGCGCCAACAGAATCTTGAAGGAAGCCCTCAGCATGGGGTGTGATGAGGCGGTTCATCTGAGCGCCCGGGAGTTTTCCGGATCCGACACCTACGCAACCTCGTACATCCTCTCGAAAGCGATCCGGAAGATCGGGGACGTGGATCTCATCATCACCGGAGAACGGGCGACCGACGGCGATACCGCTCAGGTGGGGCCGGGGATCGCCGCCTGGCTTGACATCCCGGTCGTCTCGTATGTCGCATCCGTCGATATCACCTCTCCGTCGGAGTTCACCGCCGAACGCCTCATCGAAGAAGGATATCAGCAGGTCCAAGGCACGCTCCCCGCCCTGCTTACCGTCGTAAAAGAGATCGCGGAGGTGCGACTTCCGACCTTGCGCGGAAAAAAACGCTCCATGAACACGACCATCCCGGTCTGGGGTGTTGCGGAAGTCGACCCGGACCCCTTGAAAATCGGATTGAAAGGCTCGCCGACCCGGGTCGTTAAAATTGAAACACCCAAGGTGAGCCGGTCCTGCAGGACGCTCGTCATCGGCGAAGAGCTGAGCACCGAAGTCGCCGTTTCAGAGCTGATCGAGTTTCTGGAAGCTCGCAACCTGCTCGGTCAGGAGGTATGACGATGCATGATGTCTGGACGATCAGCGAAACGCTGAATGGAAAACTTAAACAGATCTCTTTTGAACTGCTGGCCCGGGGAAGAAAGCTTGCCGATGACCTCGGCGTCGCCCTCTGCAGCATCGTCATCGGGGATGGGATCAGTGACGAGGAGGCGCAAACCCT
>JGI24710J26742_10002874_pt1 | contig 14968 bp, 12 predicted proteins | sample BioPla2DNA2_FD_26742 | JGI IMG/M metagenome (IMG submission 26742) | reverse complement strand
AAAGGGGGAAATTACACCTGTTGGCATGGAGGAATACATTGAAAGAGCTATATCCTTTCTAGAATACTTAAATCCCAATATAGTTGTCCAAAGGCTTATTGGACGAGCACCAAAGGAACGAAGCCTATTTTGTAACTGGGGAAAAAGCTGGTGGAAAATCCAAGAGCTTTTAGAAAAAAAGATGGAAGAAGAAAGCAGGTTTCAAGGCAAAAAGTACAATTATCTTAGTTGTGGCTTTTTAGATAATTGTTAATTGCTTCTGCTGCTTTCTTACCTGCACCCATTGCCAAAATAACTGTTGCAGCACCAGTTACTATATCACCGCCAGCAAAAACTCCTTTTTTACTTGTAGCTCCAGTGCTTTCATCAATGATAATTCCACCCCATTTTTTTGTTTTTAATTCTTTTGTACTAGAGGATATAAGGGGATTAGGCCCTTGTCCGATTGCAATAATTACGCTGTCTACATCAATAATATGCTCAGTTCCCTCTTTTGCAATAGGTTTTCTTCTGCCTGATGAATCTGGTTCACCTAACTCCATTTCTATGCACTCTATTCCTTTAACCCAACCATCATCTGTACCTATAATTTTAGTGGGATTTTCTAAAAATCTAAATACAATTCCTTCTTCCTTTGCATGGTTTACTTCTTCTAACCTTGCAGGTATTTCCTCCTCAGAACGTCTGTATATAATATATACATTTTCAGCTCCTAGTCTTTTAGCACTTCTTGCTGCATCCATTGCAACATTTCCGCCTCCCACAACTGCAACGTTATTGCCAACATATACGGGAGTGTCATAATCAGGAAACTTATAAGCTTTCATAAGGTTTACCCTTGTAAGAAATTCATTTGATGAATATACTCCATTAAGGTTTTCACCAGGTATTCCCAAAAACTTAGGAAGTCCTGCACCAGAACCTATAAATATAGCATCATAGCCCTCAGCCATCAATTCATCTAAAGAAAAAACTTTTCCAATAACCATGTTGGTTTTTATTTCTACTCCCATTTCTTTAAGGGAGTCTATTTCTTTTTTTACTATGCTTTTAGGTAGTCTAAACTCAGGAATACCATATACTAATACACCACCAGGCACATGAAATGCTTCAAAAATGGTAATGCTATATCCCATTTTAGCTAAGTCACCAGCACATGCAAGACTAGCAGGTCCTGAACCTATTATTGCTACTTTTTTATTGATTTTCTCTGGTGCATCCAATTTAGAATGTACATTGTTTATATACCAATCAGCGACAAAACGCTCTAGTCTGCCAATAGCCACTGGTTCACCTTTTTTTCCTCGTACACAAACTTTTTCACATTGGCTCTCTTGAGGGCATACTCTGCCACATATAGCAGGCAGACTATTAGTTTCTTTTATTTTTTCATATGCTTCCTGAAATTTCTTATCAGCTACAAGCTTTATGAATTCAGGAATTTTTACATTTACAGGACAGCCGGATACACAAGGTTTGTGTTTACATTGAAGGCATCTTTGTGCTTCTTCTACAGCCATTTTCTCAGTATAGCCTAAGGCAACCTCTAAAAAGTTTTTATTTCTTTCATTAGGAGCTTGTTCAGGCATAGGAACTTTTTTAGGTGACATATTAGGCATGATCATCACCTCCAAGCTTACATTTGTGTTGTTTAGCAGCTTTTGTTTCAAGTTTTTTGTACATATTTTGTCTTTGCATAGCTTCGTCAAAATCAACTTTATGTCCGTCAAAATCAGGACCATCTACACATGCAAACTTTATTTCTCCGCCAACTGTTACTCGGCAGCCACCACACATTCCAGTTCCGTCAATCATAATAGGATTCATGCTTACAATTGTTTTTATATTATATGGTTTTGTAAGGTTACTCACAGTTTTCATCATTATCAAAGGACCCATTGCAATTACAAGGTCATATTCATTGCCTTCTTCAATTAATTTTTTTAGTATATCTGTTACAAAACCTTTTGTTCCATTTGAACCATCATCAGTAGTAACAAACACTTTATCACTTACAGCATTCATTTCTTCTTCAAGTATTACAAGGTCTTTATTTCTAAAGCCAATGATGGAATGAACCTCTGTTCCTAGGGAGTTTAATTTTTTTGCCTGAGGATATGCGATTGCAGCACCAAGTCCACCACCTATAACAGCAGCTTTTTTTACATTGCCAAAGTCAGAAGCAACACCTAAAGGGCCTACAAAGTCAAGTAGAAAATCTCCTTCATTTAATGCCCCTAATTCCTTTGTGGTTTTGCCTACTTCTTGAAATATTATTGTTACAGTTCCCTTTTCACCATCAAAATCTGCAATTGTTAAGGGAACTCTTTCGCTATTTTCATTAATTCTAAAAATAATAAATTGTCCAGGCTCAGCTTTTTTTGCAATATGTGGAGCATATATATCCATTAATTTTACTTGAGAATTCAAAATTCTTTTTTTTACAATTTCAAACATTATTTATCCCCTTTACAAAAGTGTTGTTATAATCATTCTAATTATTATATTAGTTTTAGTCAATTAGTATACAAATATTTATGATAGTACTGTAATTATGTTCTTAATCTATCATATTTAAAAAAATAAATAAAAAACTATAGACAAAAGAACATATGTTTGGTATAATTTAAATATAGTAATTTTGTAAGAGGGTGGTATTATGAACAAAGTAATTTTAATGGGGAGACTAACTAAAGATCCTGAAATGAGGTATACTAATGTAAGCAATATACCTGTATGTCACTTTACCTTAGCTGTTGACAGAAGATTTCAAAAGCAAGGTGAAGATAGGCAGGCAGATTTTATACCTATAGTTTCTTGGGACAAATTAGCAGAATTTTGTTCTAAATATTTTGTTAAGGGACAGCAAGTTGCAGTAACAGGAAGGCTTCAAGTGAGAACTTGGGATGATAATGAGGGGAAGAGACATTATGTAACTGAAGTTGTTGCAGAAGAGGCATATTTTGCAGATAGCAAAAGAGAATCAAATGCAGACAATGTTTCTAATAACTATGTAGCCGAAAACAATGGTATTAGTGATGAAATAGATGATGATTTACCATTTTAATCCAATAGTTAAAAAAACTTATTTTCTCTAGTATGATGGAATTGGGATACATTTTGTTTTAATTTAAAAAAGGATATTGCTAGCTTAAGGTGGAATATGTTTCTATCTTAAGCTAGTATGTTGTTAAAAAGAGTATTTTATGTATATCAAATTATATATCGAAAAACAGCAAAATAACAGTTGACACGAATTTGAAGAATAATATATAATATAAGGTGTGCTATATTTTAGTTGTTTCCATTTTAATCCACAATATAGGATGTAGTTCAGCTATAGCACAATTGTTGCCATCGGAGGGAGGGAAATACATGTCTGAAATTAGAGTTAAAGAAAATGAGTCTCTTGATAGTGCTCTAAAAAGATTTAAGAGACAATGCGCTAAGGCAGGCGTATTAGCAGAAGTAAGAAAAAGGGAGCACTATGAGAAGCCAAGTGTAAAGAAAAAGAAAAAATCTGAAGCAGCAAGAAAAAGAAAATTTAAGTAAGAAAGAAACTGTATTTCTAAGGGAATATCTTTTAAGTGTCATGAATCAATATGATTGTCTGGCAAGTCGGAAGTGCTTCAGGTAAGAAGATATGAAAACCCTTGATGATGGTGTAATGATTTAATATTATAATTAAGTAAGAGGTAATGATGAGGGGGGTCTTCTGGGAAAGGCGAAGTCTGGAAGGTAAAGTTTTAAAATATCTTCCATTTAACAAATGACAAATATGAAAGGTACTTCCGAATGGTAAACACGGAAAGGTAGATTGTAAGGAATTCTAAAATAAATATAAAAAAAGCTCGATGAAAGTCGAGCTTTTTATAATTATTCAGAGTCTATCTCTTTCTAAAATTATAGAGTGTACTGTGAGGTTATAAAGTGAAGGGGTTTATTTCGAGGTGATATAGTGAAAATAAAAAGGGTATGGAATACAAGCTATGTTCCTATTAAAAAGGCTGAAAAATTAGCCTCTGATGCTGGGATTTCAACTTTTCTTGCAAAGATTTTTTTAAGTAGAGAGATGGATAATGTTGAAATTATAAATAAATTTTTAAATTCAACATTAGATGATTTAAATGACCCTTTTCTTTTAAAAGATATGAATATTGCTGTAAAGAGAGTAGCTAAAGCTATAGAAAAGAAAGAAAAAATATTGATTTATGGGGATTATGATGTAGATGGTGTTACTAGCACCTCTATTTTATATAAGTTTTTAAAATCACAAAATGGGAATGTGTATTATTATATTCCTAACAGGTTTGAAGAGGGATATGGATTTTGTCAAAGTTCGGTTGAAAAAATTATAGATATGCAAGTAGATTTGGTTGTTACTGTGGACTGTGGTACCACTGCCATAGAAGAAGCCAAGATATTGATGGAAAAAGGAATAGATATGGTGGTTACAGATCACCACGAATGCAAAGAGGAACTTCCTGTTGTAAAGGCTTTAGTGAATCCTCAAAGACCAGATTGTTTATATCCTGACAAGAACTTATCTGGAGTTGGGGTTGCTTTCAAACTTATAAAAGCACTTTCTTTAGAAATGGATGTAGAAATTAAACAATCAGAATTTTTGGATTTGGTAGCCCTTGGAACCATTGCAGATGTGATGCCTTTAACTGGTGAAAATAGAATTTTGGTTAAGTTTGGACTAGAAGAGATAAATAACACATCAAATTTGGGACTTAGATATCTTATGAAAGATGGAAAGATTTTTGGAAAAAAGATTACCTCTATAGATATAGGATATATAATAGCTCCAAGGCTTAATGCTGCAGGAAGAATTAAAGATGCAGCAATGGCGGTAGAACTTTTGACAACTGACGATGAAACTACAGCCAAAGAAATTGCCTCTGAATTAAGTGAACAAAATAAGCAAAGACAAAGAATAGAAGCAGAGATTTTTGAAGAAGTGATAAGTAAAATTGAAAAAGAATCTTATATAAAAAAAAGCAGCATTATGGTGGTAGCGGGAAAGGATTGGCATCAAGGCGTTATAGGGATAGTTGCATCTAAAATTGTGGAGAAATATAACAAACCATGTATATTAATTAGTGTATCTGATGGAATAGGAAAGGGCTCGGGAAGAAGTATAGAAGGTTTAAATTTGTTTAATGCTATAACCTATTGCCAAAGGGTTTTGGAGAAATTTGGAGGTCATGAAATGGCAGTAGGTTTGACTTTGAAAGAAGAAAAAATTCATGATTTTAATAAACTTATAAATGAGTATGCCAGTACTTTTAGTGATGAATGTGAATATACTCAAAAAATAAATATAGATACCAAAATAGAATTAGAAGAGATTACCTTAGAAAATGCACGTGAGTTAAATTTTTTAGAGCCTTTTGGCACTGATAACCCAGAACCTTTGTTTAAACTTGAAAATGCAAAAATTAGTGATATAAGTACAGTGGGGAGTGACAATAGCCACTTAAAGCTAAAAATAGAAAATGATAGTTATAAGTTAGATGCAATTGCTTTTAAAAAAGGAGATTTAGCAAAGGTATATAAAAAATCAGATGTATTGGATATTGTGTGTACATTAGATATAAATAGTTGGAATGGAAGTGAAAGTGTACAACTAAAAGTGAGAGATATAAAGCCGGCATTTGAAATTATATTAAATAATAAGTTCTTTTTTAGCCTTGATAAATCCTTAAATTTTGAAGAAAATACAACAGAAGGAAATAGTATTGAGAAAATTTCTTCAATTGGAGGGAATAAAAATTTAAAAGAATATATATATATTTACAATTTACAAAATAAAAGAATTGTAATAATGTTAAATTCAATTGATACAGTAAAAGAAATTATGAATTTAGTTAAAGATTGTGCTTTTGAATTTAATTTGAAATACTCTATGAGTTTTTCGGAAGTAAAAATGAATAACTCTAATTTATATATATTAGTAAACCCTGACCCTTATAGACTGAATTTATCAAAATTTGATAAAGTGATAGTATATGGAGATTGGTTTTGTGAGAAATATTTAAATAAAGTTTTAAATAGTATTGATTTAAGTAAAATTTATATTTATAATAAAATAAATTTCAATTTTAACAAAGAAAGCATTGTTCCTAGCAGGCAGGATATGGTTTTTGTATACAAACACTTGAAAGCAAATTACGATAAAAGCTTTATTTTAGATAATTTATTTGCTTTTTCAGATTATATATCAAAAGAATATGGCATCAATATGAATTATTTTAAAGCAAAAAAAGTTATTCAAATTTTTAGCGAATTATCCTTCTTAAAAAGTGAATTGTACGGTAAGTATGGAGTGATTATAGATATGTTAGATACTCATAAACAAAAAAGAAATATTGAAGATTCATTTCTTTACAAAAGCTTAAATGATCTTAATTTTTAAATATACTTTGTTTTCAAAATAAAAAATATGATAAAATATGATATTATGTATTTAAGTTTTAGGAGTGTTATAATGAATTTACCAGGAGGGGAATTATGGATTTAAAATCAAAATTACGTCAAGTTATGAACTTTCCTAAGGAAGGTATTAACTATATTGATATTACAACAGTATTGCAAGATTCAGAAGCTTTAAAAGAATGTATTGATAAAATGAAAGATGGAATAAAAAGTTTTGGGGAATTTGATATTATTGTGGGACCTGAATCAAGGGGATTTATTTTCGGAACCCCTTTGGCATATTTAATTGGAAAAGGATTTGTACCCATAAGAAAAAAAGGTAAGCTTCCTTATAAAACCATATCAGTAGAATACCAGTTAGAATATGGTACTGATATTTTAGAAATACATAGCGATGCAATAAAGAAAGGTCAAAAGGTTGTTATTGTTGATGACTTGCTTGCTACTGGTGGAACTACAGAAGCTAACATAAAACTTGTTGAACAACTAGGTGGAGAAGTGGTGGGAATTATGTATTTTGTAGAGCTGGAGTTTTTAAATGGCAGAAATAAATTACAAGACTATAATGTGAAATCAATAGTACAGTTTTAGTGGTGTTAAAGTTTTTTTGGAGGAATTTTAATGTGTGATGATTATAATAGATTAGTAGAAAAAATAAAAAAATATAATTCTAATTGTGATTTTGAATTACTTAAAAAATCATATATTTTTTCAAAGAAAGCACATGAGGGCCAAAATAGAGTGTCGGGAGAGCCATTTTTCACACATCCTCTAGAGGTAGCTTTTATTTTAGCAGAACTTGAGCTCGATTGTACTTCTATTGTTGCTGGAATTCTTCACGATACCATTGAAGATACTGCCTATACTTATGAAGAAATTAAAGAAATGTTTGGTCAGGAAGTGGCGGATTTAGTAGATGGTGTTACCAAGTTAGGAAAAATTCCTTATACTACAAAGCAAGAACGACAAGCTGAGAATTTAAGAAAAATGTTTCTTGCCATGGCAAAAGATATAAGAGTTATTCTCATTAAACTTGCTGACCGGCTTCACAATATGCGAACATTAAAATATATGAAAGCTGAGAAACAAGCTGAAAAAGCAAAGGAAACTTTAGAAATTTATGCTCCATTAGCCCATAGGTTGGGGATTTCCAAAATTAAATGGGAACTTGAAGATATTTGTTTAAGATATATAGATCCAAAGGGTTATTACGAACTGGTAGAAAAAATCGCCAAAAGAAGAAATGAAAGAGAAGATTATATAGAAAATATTTTAAGAACTTTAAAAGAAAAAACAGAAGAAATTAAAGTTGAATCACATCTTGATGGAAGACCTAAGCACTTTTATAGTATATACAGAAAAATGGTTAGACAGAATAAAACATTAGAAGAGATATATGATCTTTTTGCTGTTAGAGTCATTGTAGATAGTGTAAAAGATTGCTATGCAGTGTTGGGTCTTGTTCATGAAATTTTCAAACCTATGCCTAGAAGGTTTAAGGATTATATTGCAATGCCTAAACCTAATATGTATCAGTCTTTGCATACAACGGTTATAGGTCCTGAAGGAGTACCTTTTGAAATTCAAATAAGAACTTGGGAAATGCATAGAGTAGCAGAAGTAGGAATAGCAGCCCATTGGAAGTACAAAGAGGGAGGAAATTCTGCCAGCAGTTCTGATAAAAAACTTGCGTGGCTAAGACAACTTTTAGAATGGCAAAAGGATATGCGAGATGCAGATGAATTTATGGAGACTCTAAAGGTAGATCTTTTTACAGATGAAGTTTTTGTTTTTACTCCTAAAGGTGATGTTATAAATCTTCCGGCTGGTTCAACTCCTATTGACTTTGCATATTCAATTCATAGTGCAATTGGGAATAAAATGTCAGGGGCGAGAGTAAACAGTAAGATAACACCTATTGAATATGAATTAAAAAATGGAGATATAGTAGAAATTTTAACATCTTCTAATGTTCATGGTCCAAGTAGAGATTGGCTTAAAATTGTTAAAAGTTCACAAGCACGTAATAAAATTAATCAGTGGTTTAAAAAAGAAAAAAGAGAAGAAAATATTATTAGAGGTAAGGAAATGATTGAAAAAGAGTTGAAAAAACAATCACTTACCTTTAGCCAATTGTTTAAACCTGAATGGGTTGAAATTGTACTTAGGAAATATACATTTCTTTCTCTAGAGGATATTTATGCAGCTATAGGTTATGGAACATTAACTGCAAATAAAGTAATTTCAAGACTTAGAGAAGAGTATAGAAAAACCATTAGAGCAGAAGACCTTGCAGAAAATATTGCCCAAACAGCAAAGAAAACTAAGGAGCAAGAACGCAAAAGAAAACCACCTGAAAATGGTGTTATAGTAAAAGGTATAGAAAATTGTCTAGTTAGAATATCTAAATGTTGTAATCCAGTTCCAGGAGATGATATAGTTGGATATATTACAAGGGGAAGAGGGGTATCTGTTCACAGGAAAGATTGCCTTAATGTGACTAATACCATAGATGGCGACAACAGGCTTATTGAAGTTTCTTGGTATACTGCAAAGAATGTATCTTACAATGCAAATATTACAGTTATGGCTAATGACAGAACAGCCCTTTTAATGGAGATAACAAATGTTATTGGAGAATCAAAAATTCCTCTAAAGGCTATAAATGCAAGAACTACCAAAGAGCAAATTGCAATTATGAGTCTTACATTAGAGATAACAAATACAGAGCAGCTTGAAAAAATAATTAAAAAATTAAGAAGAGTTGAATCAGTTTTTGAAGTAACAAGAGGTAAGAACTGACAGTAAGGAGAGGTAATATGCGTGCAGTAGTGCAGAGAGTGACTTTTTCTAAAGTTAGTGTAGAAAACGAGATAGTTGGTAAAATTAATAAAGGTCTCAATGTTCTTTTAGGTATAGGTAAAGAAGATGGACAAAAAGATATTGAGTATTTAGCAGATAAAATAGTAAATTTGCGTATTTTTGAAGATGAAAATGGGAAAATGAATGTTTCATTAAAAGATATAAATGGTCAGCTGCTTGTTATATCACAATTTACATTGTATGGAGATTGTAGAAAAGGAAAGAGACCAGGATTTGACAAAGCTGCAAGGCCAGAGGATGCAGAAAAGATTTATAATCAGTTTATAGAGGAGTGCCAAAAACATGGCGTGAAGGTTGAAACAGGAAAATTTCAGACGATGATGTCTGTGGAAATACATAATGACGGTCCAGTTACTATACTTTTAGACAGCAAAAAAGAATTTTGAGTTTAGAGGGAGGTTTTTTTATGTTGATTGAATGTTTGCCTACAGGAATGTTTGATTCTAATTGTTATATTGTCTATAATAACAACGAAGGAATCATTATAGATGCTGGTGTTAGCACTGAAGAAGTAATGAAAGTTTTAGATGAGAAAAAAATAAAAATTAAATATATTGTTCTAACCCATGTTCATATTGATCATATATGCCATGTTGACGAACTTCGTGAAAAGACAGGAGCAGAAGTTTTAGTTCATGAAAATGACAGTAAAAAGCTTTTAGATCCGGGTTTAAACGGCTCTGGATTATATGGACAAAGAATGTCTTTTAAAGCTGCTGATAGAGTTTTAAAGGATGGGGATGAAATTAGTGCAGGTGGAATTAATTTTGAAATAATTCATACTCCAGGCCATTCATCAGGATGCATTTGTATAAAAGCTGAAAACAGATTGTTTACTGGAGATACATTGTTTAAAATGGCAAGAGGAAGGACAGATTTAGGAGATGGTGATGAGGAAGAAATACTCTTTTCAATAAGAAATAAACTTATGACTTTAGATGAAAAGACCATTGTCTATCCAGGTCATGGTCCGGCTACAACCATTGGGGCTGAAAAGGCTTATCATTGACATTTGGTTACTTATATGTTTTTAATAAATAAAACTATTAAATTGGAGGTTAGTAATGTTAACAAAGTCGCCAAAAGGAACTAGAGATATATTACCAAGCGAGATACATAAATGGCAATATTTAGAGAACGAAATAGCTAAAGTTTGTGATAATTTTGGTTACAAGGAAATTAGAATTCCTGTTTTTGAGCATACAGAGTTATTTCAAAGAGGAGTGGGAGATACAACAGATATAGTTCAAAAGGAAATGTATACTTTTTTAGATAAAGGAGATAGAAGTATTACTCTAAGGCCTGAAGGAACAGCAGGTGTTGTGAGAAGTTATATTGAACATGGAATGGCATCTTTGCCACAGCCAGTGAAACTTTATTACAATATTACAGCTTATAGATATGAAAATGTACAAAAGGGACGGTATAGGGAGTTTCATCAGTTTGGAGTAGAAGCTTTTGGAGCTAAAGGGCCTTCCATAGATGTTGAAATAATAGCAATGATTAATGTTCTTTTAAATAGATTAGGCATTGAGGATATTGAACTTAATATAAACAGCATAGGGTGCAAAAAATGTAGAAGTGATTACAATACCAAACTTAAAGAATATTTAAAACCTAATTTGCAAAAATTATGCAAGACCTGTGAAGACAGATTTGAGAGAAATCCTTTGAGAATAATAGACTGCAAAGAAGAAAAATGCAAAGAAATAACGAAGGAAGCTCCGGCACTTGTAGACAACTTGTGTGAAGAATGTTATGAGCACTTAGAGGGGCTAAAAAAGGGATTGGAGAATCTAGGAATCAAATACAATATAGATAAAAATATTGTAAGAGGTCTTGATTATTATACAAAGACAGTTTTTGAATTTGTATCAAAAAATATTGGTTCCCAAGGAACTGTATGTGGTGGAGGCAGATATGACGGACTTGTAGAAGTTTGTGGTGGTCCATCAACTCCAGGTATTGGATTTGCTATTGGTTTAGAAAGACTTCTTATGGTTATGGAAAATCAAGGCATTGAATTTCCCAACTCTAGAGGTACCCATATATTTATTGCAACTATAGGAGAAAAGGCGCAAAATTATGCCCAAAGATTAGTATACAACCTAAGAAAAGAGGGGCTTAATGCTGAAACCGACTTGATGGGTAAAAGTGTTAAAGCACAGATGAAGTATGCAAACAAGTTGGGAGCTTGTTTCTCTATTGTGTTAGGTGACAATGAAATTGATACAAATAAAGCCTTTTTGAAAAACATGGATACTGGAGAAGAAAAGGAAATAAATTTAGACACAGTTATTGACAGGTTGAAAAATATAGAGACAGAATCCATTATTACAGTAACAAATGTTTAAAAAAACTTTTAAATGGAAATATGATAGGGAGTGAAGATATGGGAGAATCAATTTATGGTTTAAAGAGAACTCATTATTGTACAGAAGTTACAGTTAACCATGTGGATAAAGAGGTTACTGTAATGGGGTGGGTTCAAAAAAGAAGAGATTTAGGAAAGCTTATATTTATTGATTTAAGAGATAGAAGTGGCATTATTCAAGTTGTATTTAGCAATGAGACAAAAAAGGAGATATTTGAAAAGGCTGAAAAAATAAGAAATGAATTTGTACTTGCAGTAAGGGGAAAAGTTGTAAAAAGAGTTGGTGATGCCATTAATACTAGTATGATTACAGGAGGGATAGAAATATGGGCAGATGAACTTAGAATATTAAGTACAGCAGAAACACCTCCTATGTACATTGAAGAGAATTCACAGGTAAATGAAGCTTTAAGGCTTCAGTATAGATATATTGATTTAAGAAGACCTGATATGCAAAAGAATATTATGTTAAGACATAAGGTAACAAAAATTGCAAGGGACTATTTTGACGATAATGGTTTTCTTGAAATAGAGACACCAATGCTTACAAAAAGCACTCCAGAAGGTGCAAGGGACTATCTTGTACCAAGTAGAGTTCATCCAGGAAAGCTATTTGCACTGCCACAGTCACCTCAGTTATTTAAGCAGCTTTTAATGGTATCAGGATTTGATAGGTATTTTCAAATTGTAAAATGCTTTAGAGATGAAGATTTAAGAGCTGACAGACAGCCAGAGTTCACTCAAATAGATTTAGAAATGTCTTTTGTAGATGTTGAAGATGTAATTAAAGTTAATGAGGGATTTATCAAAAGACTTTTTGAAGAAGTTCTAGGTTTAAAAGTTGAATGTCCATTTGAGAGAATGGTCTATAAAGAGGCAATGGAGAGATTTGGAACAGACAAGCCGGATACAAGATTTGGTTTAGAACTTATAGATTTGTCACATATAGTTAAAGACTGTGATTTTAAAGTTTTTTCAGATGCAGTGAAAAAAGGTGGAAGCGTTAGAGCTATAAATGCAAAGGGATGTGGAAGTAAATTTAGCAGAAAAGAAATAGATGCATTAGGTGAGTATGTAAAAGATTATAATGCTAAAGGAATGGCTTGGATAGTAATAGAAGAGGATAACTTAAAATCACCTATTACAAAGTTTTTAAAAGAAGATGAAATTAAAGCTATACTAGAAAAGGTAGGAGGAGAGCCTGGAGACCTTATTTGCTTTGTGGCTGATAAGGATAAAATTGTATTTAGTGCTCTTGGCGAGTTAAGACTTGAGTTGGCAAGAAAATTAAATTTAATTAATGATAAAGAGTTTAAATTTTTGTGGGTTACAGAGTTTCCTCTTTTTGAGTATGATGAGGAAGAAAAGCGATATGTGGCAAAACATCATCCATTTACTTCACCTATGGATGAAGATATAAAATATATTGAAACAGAACCAGAAAAAGTGAGATCTAAAGCATATGATATTATTCTAAATGGTAATGAAATCGGTGGTGGAAGCATAAGGATACACGATCAGGAATTACAGGCAACAATGTTTAAACACTTAGGTTTTACCGAAGAAGCAGCAAGAGAAAGATTTGGTTTTTTATTAGATGCATTTAAATATGGAACGCCACCACATGGAGGATTGGCATTTGGACTTGACAGGCTAGTTATGTTAATGGCAGGTTGCAGCAGTATTAGAGATGTAATAGCTTTTCCAAAAGTTCAAAATGCTTCTTGTCTTATGACAAATGCTCCTGATATTGTTGAAGAAAAGCAACTTAAAGAACTTCATATTAAATTGGATATTTAAAAAATCATATTTTTAAAATTATTCAATAATATGTATGTTTCGTTAATATTAAATTATATATCTACATACTTGAAAAGTGTTTATAAATTATATAGAATTTATAAATATAGATTGTTGTGTTCTTTAAAATTTATATATAGGTTTTACTATAAAAAAGGGGGGCTTACTACGTCAAAGAAAACTATTATGAAAGAAGCCTTAGATTGGGTTATTCATATATCAATAGCAATACTACTAGCTGTTTTGATTGTGAATTTTGTTGCTCAAGTTACTGTGGTACAAGGAAGTTCTATGGAAAACACTCTTTCTGAAAGAGATAGACTTCTTATTGAAAAAATAAGCATAAGATTTGGGAAAATTAACAGAGGTGACATTGTAACAGTAAATGATCCTAATGGTGATGATGGGATATATTTAAGAAACAGCCCGATAATAAAAAGAGTTATTGGGATAGAAGGTGATTTAGTAGAAATACGTGATGGAAATGTCTTTGTTAATGGTGACATTTTAAAAGAAAATTATATAAGAGGAAATGAGACTTTCCCAATAAATGACGAATTTAGCAGTGTTAAAGTTCCTGAAGGTTATGTATATGTAATAGGAGATAATAGAATTATTGGGCAAAGTAGTGACAGCAGAGAGTTTGGACCTGTAAAAACTGATTATATCGGTGGAAAAGCCATCTTAAGGTTTTTTCCTTTTAACAGTATAAGTCGTTTAAAAGATTGACACATTGGTTGTTGCATGTTATTTAAATGCAGTTTGAAAGGGGCGTGAATGTAGCTTTAGTGAGCTGCTGTCTTATGAAAAAATTATTAAATGTGGGATTAGATGTTGGTTCCACTACAGTTAAATTGGTTCTACTTGACCAAAATGATGAAATAATATTTAGTAAATATCGAAGACATTATTCAGATATAAAAAACACCATATTTGAGCTTTTAAGCGAAACATGTGAAAAGTTTGCAAACAGATATATTACAATAATGGTAACAGGATCGGGTGGAATGTCTGTCTCCCAGTGGATAGAAATCCCCTTTATTCAAGAAGTTATTGCAAGCACAAAGGCAATTCAAAGATTTATACCCCATACAGATGTTGTTATAGAATTAGGTGGGGAAGATGCTAAAATAACTTATTTAGAAGAAAGCATAGAGCAGAGGATGAATGGTACCTGTGCTGGTGGAACGGGTGCTTTTATAGACCAGATGTCATCTCTTTTAAAGACAGATGCTGAAGGGTTAAACCAACTGGCAAAAGGTTATAAGGTTATTTACCCCATTGCATCTAGATGTGGTGTATTTGCTAAAACAGATGTACAGCCTTTGATAAATGAAGGTGCATCAAAGGAGGATATAGCTGCTTCTGTTTTTCAAGCAGTTGTTAATCAGACAATAAGTGGATTAGCCTGTGGAAAGCCAATTAGAGGTAATGTGGCTTTTTTAGGAGGTCCTTTGCAGTTTTTATNTG
>JGI24710J26742_10002870_pt1 | contig 14978 bp, 12 predicted proteins | sample BioPla2DNA2_FD_26742 | JGI IMG/M metagenome (IMG submission 26742) | reverse complement strand
GTACTTTTTTGGGGTATAATAGGGGCTCTGGTTATGAGGGCAATATTTATTTTTGCCGGTGTCGCCCTGATAAACAGATTCCATTGGATTGTAATAATTTTCGGAGGATTTCTTGTCGTTTCAGGTATTAAAATGCTTTTTCCCCAAAANGGGGAGGTACACCCCGAGGGAAATATTGTGTTAAGGACAGCAAAAAAATTTATGAGGGTAACCGAAAATTTTCATGGAGACAAGTTCTTCGTGAAGAAGGAAGGGAAAAGATACGCCACTCCGCTGTTTTTGACTTTGCTGGTTATTGAATCGACCGATCTGATTTTCGCGGTTGACAGTATTCCCGCTATTTTGGCCGTGAGCCATGACCAGTTTATTGTCTACACTTCCAATATAATGGCAATTTTGGGCTTAAGGTCCCTCTACTTCGCCATTTCCGGTATTATGGATTACTTCAGGTTCTTGAAGGTTGGACTGGCTTTTGTGTTGACTTTTGTGGGTATTAAGATGTTGTTGGCCTTCTTTTACATCGAAATACCGATAGTGATATCATTGGCCATTATAGTAGGAATCCTGCTTTTATCCATTCTTGCCTCCATTTTGATAAAGGAAAAAAGAGAAAAGACAAAAGGTCTGGAGGAGATCAAAAAATAATGGTAATGGTTGTTATTTAGGAATTGATTTTGTTACTTTGTGGAATGTGTTAAAAAAATCGGCCCGTAGTTGCGAAAGATTGTATACATATTGGTATTTCTGTCGATTTGTTGTGTAGATTCCCTCGGGCAAGATCCTACTTTTTCACAATTTTATGCGAATAAATTATACCTCTCTCCGGCGTTTGCCGGAGCGACGGAAGAGTACCGGCTGGCTCTCAGCTATCGCAACCAGTGGCCTTCTATTACGGGTATATTCAACACATACAGCTTCTCTTTTGATATGGCCATGCCCAGTTTCAATTCCGGTGTTGGCGTTCTCGCGACCCATGACGTGGCGGGTTCGGGCGATTTAAGCACCACCAACATAGGAATGCTTTATTCTTACGATATCCAGATCAACCAAGAGTGGCATGTAAGGCCGGGCGTCCAGTTAAAATTTTATTACCTGGGTCTTGATATCCAAAAACTGATTTTCAGTTCCCAGATAACCGGAAGCGGTACCAGCCCCGCTATCTATCCGCCCCCTTTCGACAATGTTGCCGACATAGATTTTGCCTCCTCGGCTATTATTTATAATGAGACCTACTGGGCGGGGTTTACACTTGACCATATGTTTACGCCAAAAACCTCGCTGTATGGTGAGGAGAAGACAACCCTGCCAATGAAGATGAATATTTTTGGCGGAGCGCAGTTGTATAAAAAAACAAGACTGAGGACACAGTTTCAAGAGGTTGTATCCATTGCCCTCAATTTCCAGAAACAGTTGAAGTATTATCAAACCGATGTGGGGTTGTACTACTTTAAGAGTCCCCTTATCTTCGGTTTGTGGTATAGAGGTATTCCGTTCGCTACATCACAGGCCGGAGATGCGATTATTGGTCTGGTTGGATTTAAGACCAATAGCGTTCACATAGGATACAGCTATGATTTCACCATCTCCAACCTGTTGACAACTACCGGGGGGTCCCACGAGATTTCAATTATATATGAGTTCAACAATCTTTCGGTTGGAAGGCAGAGAGCCAGGATCAGGGCGATTCCTTGTCCGGAATTCTAATATTATTCCCTCTTTTTATGGGTTGTTGCCGGTTGTTTCTTCTTAGGTTAGGGATTTTAAGCCAAGCCAATGAACCGATTTGTTACAAATTATTTAATTATATTCGCGCCTTAAAACATTTAATATAATTTACTCGCACCAATGAAAAAGATTAATATCACCCTTTTCGCGGTATTGTTTGCCTCTGTTGCCGCCCTTTTTGTGCTCCATTTTATCGGAAACAAACCCGCCAATTCTTCGGATGGGAACCGGGTTGTGAGCGCCGATGCGGTAGCTTTAGGGGTTGCCTATGTGGAAATGGATTCAGTATTGTTGAATTTTGATATGTTCAGCGACAAAAGCGAAGAACTGTTGGCAAAACGGACCGCTGCCGAAAATCGGCTCAACGCGCAGGGAAACGCGTACCAAAAAAGCGCCATGGATTACCAGGACAAGGTCAGCAAAGGTCTCGTAACCCGCGCACAGGCAACGGAAATGGAGGAGGCGCTTTATAAACAGCAACAGGATATTTTAGCTTTGAGCGAACAGCTTCAGGCTGAACTTTTGGAAGAGGAGTCGGTTATGAACAACCAGATCATGGATTATGTCTCAACATATCTTGAGGAAAACAAAGACCTTTACAATTATCAGTATATTTTGGCCAAGTCTTTCGGCGGAGTTGTATTGTATGGCGATGAAGCCCACGATATCACAAAAAGCGTTATTGAGGGGCTGAANAAAAAATATTCCGCTGAGGGAACCAAATAGATTGTATATTTCGGGATATCTTCCGGGCGGATAGGGTCATAAAGACTTTTCCGCCCTTTTTTTATCTGGTATCTTTGATATTCTTCTTCTCCTCTTCAGGGGATATTATTATATAGATATCCTCATCGGGATTTTTCATCCGATACTGTTCTCGGGCAAACTTCTCAAGGTTTTCATTGTCAGTGCGCAGTTCCATCAGTCTGCTGGAATCGCTCTCAATTTTTTCCAGGTAATACTCCTTTTCGGCTTTAAGCTTGTTCAGTTCCATTTTTTCCCTGACCCTGGAAATAAGGTTGTTGGCATCGAAAAAAATAATCCATAACAGGAACAATATTATGGTTATAACATATTTGTTCTTGAATACGGGGGGGATTTTCTCTATGAGATCTGACCATTTCATCAGCCGCGAAGGTAGTTGTTGATTTTAGATTTTATGTGGTGGTTGATACTTTTTCGCTTAACCTTTAATTGTTCTAATGCCTGCTTTTGATACTTTGATAACCAATAATCCTATCGTATCGTTCCCCGGGATTCCTGTAGTACACTATTATCAGGTAGTCATTTTCAGTTTCGTAGTGGCTGCCCTCAAACTTTAACTCATCGGTTTTGCCCTGAGCATCCACCAACACATATTGAAAGTTGTACCAACCCTGTTTCAACAGGAGACTCTTAGTATATTCTTCCCTGCTCTCATCGTATTCCATTATGTACCGGTTGTCGGTTTTCCAGTCGCTAAGATTCCCGAAAATATAGACCCTGCTTCCGTAAACGGGATTTCTGTAGGGCAAGGTAAAATGCACATATATATAATCTGCCTCAATAGAGGCCCTGTTGCTGCCCTCGGTGGCAATATAAAACTTTCCGTTGAAGTCGGGTTCCTCAAAATAGGGTTTGGTCCCGCGGTCGGCCGACTCGTCAAGGTACATATTATAGTTTGGTGAAAAAAATATGATATCCCTGATATTCTCGCCCTTATAGTGTATGTCGCGAATGTCGAACGACCTGAATTCGTTGCCTCCGTTAAAAATATTGTTGGTCAACATTGAGTTGTATATCAATTCTTTGTCGTTTATAGTGGTAGGTTTCAGATTTTTGGAAGCATTGTCCCATCTGCCGTTCTGTAGGATCGTCGAATAGACATTTCTCTCCGGGTCCAGGATGTTTCCACTGTTGATGGTGACCGTGAAATTAACCTGTTGTCTCGTTTCGTCGCCTGACATCATCATGGGCGGGTTTACGCCGGCGGTTATGCCAACAATCCTCTCGGTTACAATAAACCGGCGTGTAAGAGAAGGTCTGTCGGGGTCATCGGTATAGATCTTCAATAAATAGTTGCCCGAGATCCTGAAACTGACATCTTCATTCGGGAAAACAAGCGAATAGTGGTAATATGGTACCGTTGTGTTGAACGATACCCGCACATCTTCGATATCGTTGTCCGGAAAACCATCGGCATATTCGAAGTATGTCAGGTCTGACTCCTTCCAATCCTTGTCGCAGTGGGTGAAGGTATAATAATATGTCTCCATATTGTTAGCCAACAGATCAAAGGAAAGGTGCAACTTTTCGTCGCTGTTCAACATTATAACGGGATATGAGAGATCCCAACCCTCTTTGCGCAACATCACCGTAGATATTTTGGGATCATCCGCGAGTTCATTTAATTCTACCAAAATTCGGGCATAATTACCTATTGGATCGCTCTTTATTTCACTATAGTTTTGCTGGCGATCCGAAAACAGGAGGGACAGGAAAATTAAGATGGTTGTCAACATTGAAAAAGAGATTCGGTTAACCTTTAACCGCAAAAATAGTGCAAATTTAATGGATAACCCTCTTTCAGCTCTCCTGTTGGAATTTTATATCTGTTGGTTTATCTTCAGTTATTGATATTTAGAGAAATATGGCCAGGAATATTGGATTAAAGAGGGGGTTTGACATAAAGATCAAGGGTAACGCGGAAAAGCTTTTTATAGGCAGGTTATCCTCCTCCAGATATGGGGTCAAGCCTGTGGATTTTCCCGGATTGGAGCCCAAAATGGTCGTCAAATTGGGCGACGAAGTCAAAGCGGGCTCCCCGCTTTTCCACGACAAAAAACGTCCCTCGGTTATCTTCGCCTCCCCGGTAAGCGGGAAAGTGGTGGAGATTCGCAGAGGCGAAAGACGCAGGATACTGGAGGTAGTGGTCGAAAAAGAGGGAGATCTGGCGATAGATTTTGTCGCTTCGGAGCCTGAAAAGTTAAGCCGGGAGGAGATTATATCCAAGTTGACCCTCTCGGGCCTCTGGCCCGCGATCAGACAGCGGCCGTACCATATTGTCGCCAATCCCGATGATGCCCCCAAGGCTATTTTTATCTCCGGATTCGATACGGCTCCCCTGGCGGCCGACAGTGACTTTATAATGGCCAATTCATCGGCCCCGTTATTTTACAAAGGGTTGTCGGCGCTCAGTAAACTGACAACGGGCAGGGTTAATCTCGTACTTAACGGGGCAAAGGAGCCATTGCCTGTTTTTAAGGATGCTGTCGGCGTTGATATCTATTATGTCACAGGCCCACATCCCGCCGGCAACGTCGGCGTTCATATCCATCATATTGATCCCTTGAACAAGGGAGAGGTTGTGTGGACGGTCAATCTGCAGGATGTGATCGCGATAGGCCGGCTGTTCGATGAAGGCGTTTACAGGCCCGAAAGGATTATTGCCCTTGCCGGTTCCGAAGTCGTTAAATCGGGATACTACTCCGCCCTGGCCGGAGTCTCTGTTGAACAGGCGATGGTCAACAACCTGAAAACCGACAATGTCAGGGTGATTAGCGGAAATGTTCTTACCGGCACAAAGATCGAATATGATGGTTTTCTTGGGTTTTACGATTCCCAGATTACAGTGATTCCCGAGGGAAACTATTACGAGATGTTTGGCTGGGCAAAGCCGGGNTTCAAAAAATATACCTTTTCCAGGACATTTTTATCGGCGTTTCTGCCCGGAAAATCGTACCGGCTCGATACCAATTTCCATGGGGAGGAGCGGCCTTTCGTGATGACAGGTAACTACGAGAAGGTGGTTCCCATGGATATTTATCCGATGTATCTTTTCAAGGCCATTCTCGCCCGCGATATTGATATGATGGAGCAGTTGGGGATATATGAGGTGGCGGAAGAGGATTTCGCTCTCTGTGAGTTTATATGTCCGTCGAAGATAGGGATACAATCGATAATACGAGACGGATTGAGCCTGATGGTGAAGGAGATGAGCTGATTTTTGGAGATATTTTAATCGATAATGAGTATGTCGTTGAGAGATAAAGTTGACAAGATAAAACCCCATTTCATGCCGGGGGGCAGATTCGCCAGACTCCGATCGGTTTTTCAGGGTTTTGACTCTTTTCTGTTCGTTCCTGACAGGGTGACCTTCAAGGGGTCGCATATAAGGGACAGTATAGACTTGAAAAGGGTGATGATAATTGTCGTTTTGGCTCTTGTTCCCGCATTGCTTTTCGGGATGTACAACACAGGATTACAACATTTCAGGTCCATTGGTGTGGATCCACTGTTCTGGCAGGCCTTTTGGTTCGGGTTCCTTAAAGTATTGCCCCTGATCATTGTGAGTTACCTGGTGGGGCTGGGCATAGAGTTTGTCTCCGCCCAGATCAAAGGTCACGAGATTTACGAAGGTTATCTGGTGACCGGCATGATTATCCCACTGATTGTGCCGATCGACATTCCACTGTGGATGCTCGCTCTGGCTATCGCTTTTTCGGTGATTCTTGGCAAAGAGATATTTGGCGGAACCGGCATGAATATTTTCAACCCAGCGTTGCTAACCCGTGCCTTTCTCTTTTTTAGTTATCCCAAATGGATGAGCGGAAATGAGGTGTGGATAGAAGGGATGGTGAAGGGGGCCGGAATTGTGGACGGTTTCTCCGGAGCAACCCCCCTGGCATATGCCGCTGCGGGTGAGATAAGCAAAATTCCCTCAATATTTGAGATGTTTATAGGCACAATACCCGGTTCTGTTGGCGAGACATCCGTGTTAATGATACTTTTGGGCGCCGNGATACTGATAGNNACCGGTGTTGGTAGCTGGAAAATCATGGTAAGCGTATTCGCCGGCGGCGCGTTTATGGGCGTTCTGTTGAATATGTTCTCCGTTAATGACTATATGGCTCTGCCGTTCTATTACCATTTTGTGATGGGAGGCTTCGCTTTCGGAGCCGTATTTATGGCCACCGATCCCGTGACCGCGGCGCAAACGGAAAAAGGTAAATGGATATATGGATTTTTGATCGGACTGTTTTCGATCCTCTTTAGGGTACTCAATCCCGCCTATCCTGAAGGGGTGATGCTCGCGATACTGATGATGAACCTTTTCGCCCCGCTGATCGATCATTATGTTGTCCAGGCCAACATAAGAAGGAGAATGAGGAGGGCGGTGCCCACCGGGGCAGGACAATAATGGGGGATAAAGTTAAACGAAGAAACACGCTAAGAATATGAAAGATTTCAGTAATCGGTATATTTTCACCTTCGCTGTGGTCATGGTGGCCATAGTGGCCGTGATTCTGTCGTTGGCGGCCACTCTTTTAAGACCCGCGCAAGAGAGAAATTATGAGGTTGAAAAGAAGAAGAGCATGCTCGAATCGATCGGTCTGTTCGCCGAAAGGGAAGATGTTACCACCATGTACAATAAACATATCAGGGAGAGTTTTGTGGTCGATCTTTCCGGTAATATTATAACAGGGGTCGATGCTTTTGATGTAGATCTGGGCAAAGAACTTAAGAAGAAGGAGAACGATATTCGTCTTCCCGTTTTCAAGGCTGTGACGGAGAGCGACGAAGATGTGATAATCGTTCCTGTCTCGGGTACCGGGTTATGGGGGCCTATCTGGGGGTATATCGCCCTAAAAAGCGATATGAACACTATCTTCGGTGTGACGTATGACCATCAGGGAGAGACACCCGGACTGGGAGCGGAGATCAATGAAACATTCTTTGAATCACGGTTCAGCGGCAAAAAACTGTTTAAAGGAGACACTTTTGTCTCGATAAGTCTTGTAAAGACAGGTGCCGACCCCTCCGATCAGTATGCCGTGGATGCCATTTCAGGGGGAACAATTACAAGCAGGGGTCTGGAGGCCATGCTCAAAGATTGCCTGGGTTTTTACGAACCTTTCCTTAAATCCAATATGGAGAGACAATAACAATGTGACTATGGAAAAAGAACCTGTTTTTTCGCCAAAAAGGCTGAAGATGATTACCGAACCGCTGGGAAAAAACAACCCGATAACGGTTCAGGTGCTGGGGGTATGTTCGGCCCTTGCCGTTACCGCCAAATTAAAACCGGCCCTGGTAATGGCACTTTCCGTGACAGTGATAGTCGCCGTATCAAATCTTATCATTTCGCTGATGAGAAAATCAATTCCGGGAAGGATCAGGATAATTGTCCAACTGACGGTGATAGCCACGTTGGTCATATTGGTTGACCAGTTCCTGAAAGCTTATGCCTTTGATGTCAGCAAACAGTTATCTGTTTTTGTGGGTCTGATAATCACCAACTGTATATTGATGGGACGTTTGGAAGCATTTGCCCTATCTAACGGACCCTGGGAATCTTTTCTCGACGGTATCGGAAACGGGGCGGGTTACGGGATTATACTGGTAATTGTGGCGTTCTTCCGCGAACTGTTGGGATCGGGAACGGTTTTCGGTTACCCGGTTATAGAGAAACTGGGGCTATACAGTATCGGTTACGAAAACAATGGACTTATGATTCTCCCTCCCATGGCGCTTATAATTCTGGGTATCATCATATGGATACAGCGCAGCAGGGACAAGAGTCTGTTGGAGGAGGATAAACAGTAATATTCGGAAAAAATGGAAAACTTGCTCAACATACTTATAAGGTCGATTTTCGTGGACAATATGGTCTTCTCCTTTTTTCTGGGCATGTGCTCTTATCTTGCCGTGTCAAAGACCGTGAAGACCTCTATGGGACTGGGTATAGCCGTAGTGTTTGTTCTTTTGATAACGGTGCCGGTAAATTATTTGATAGACAATTATATATTGAAAGAGGGGGCCCTGGTATGGCTTGGAGAGGGGTTCGCCGACCTGGACCTCAGTTTTTTGTCGTTTATAATTTTTATCGCCGTTATAGCGGCGATTGTCCAGCTTGTGGAGATGATAATCGAAAAAACATCCCCATCCCTGTACAACTCCCTGGGAATATTCCTGCCACTGATAGCGGTAAACTGCGCGATTATGGGCGCATCGCTGTTTATGCAGGAGAGGGAGTACGCGAATGTCGCCGAAGCTACCGTTTTCGGGTTAGGTTCCGGTATCGGCTGGCTTTTGGCCATCGTCGGTATCGCCGCCATCCGCGAAAAGATGAAATACAGCCATGTTCCGGATCCTCTGAAGGGATTGGGTATCACCTTTATTTTGACCGGTCTTATGGCGTTGGCGTTTATGGGATTTATGGGTATCAATCTTTAATGGATAATTGGGTATGACTTTAATGGCCTCTATAACTCTGACCACTGTGATGGGACTGGCGGTTTTTATGTTCATAATGATGCTGCTTGTAGCGGTACTTCTGATCGCGAGAGCGAAGCTGGTTCCACAGGGCGAAGTTAAGATAACGATAAACGAAGATAAAGAGCTGACCGTTTCACCGGGTTCAACATTGTTGTCAACCCTTCATTCACAGGGCATTTATCTTTCCTCGGCCTGCGGTGGCGGTGGAACGTGCGGTATGTGCAAATGCCAGGTAGTTGAGGGGGGCGGTTCCATTCTTCCCACTGAAAAGGGATTTTTTACCAGGAAAGAGCAAAACGACAACTGGCGTTTGGGGTGCCAGGTCAAGGTACGCCAACCGATGAAGATACTGCTGCCCGAATCGATTCTGGGGGTCAGAAAATGGGAGTGCGAGGTGCTCTCCAACCGCAATGTCGCCACCTTTATCAAGGAGTTTGTGGTAAAACTGCCCGATGGCGAGGATATGGACTTCATTCCGGGCGGGTATATCCAGATCGACGTTCCGAAATATGATATCGCCTTCAGCGATTTCGACATAGAGCAGGAGTTTAGAGACGAATGGGACAGGTATAAAATGTGGGATTTAAGGGTAAAAAACAGGGAAGAGACCTTTCGTGCCTATTCCATGGCAAATTATCCGGCGGAGAAGAATCTTATCAAACTGAACATCAGGATCGCCACACCTCCCATGAACAGGGATAAAAGCGGTTTTATGAAAGTTCCTCCCGGAATATGCTCTTCATATATTTTCTCGCTCAAGCCGGGAGATAAGATAACCATATCCGGACCTTACGGGGAGTTCCATATCAAGGATACCGACAACGAAATGGTTTACATTGGCGGAGGTGTTGGAATGGCCCCCTTGCGTTCCCATATTTTCCATCTGTTCCATACATTGAAAACAGGGCGTAAAGTATCTTATTGGTACGGCGCGAGGTCGCTTCAAGAGGTTTTTTATGCCGATGATTTCGCGGCAATTGAACGTAAATTTCCAAACTTCAGCTTCAATCTGGCGCTCTCCGAACCAAAACCCGAAGATAATTGGAAAGGATTGACAGGTTTTGTTCATAAAGTGTTGCGCGATAATTATCTTAGCGGCCATGAAGCTCCCGAAGAGATTGAGTACTATTTTTGCGGGCCCCCCGCGATGAACGATGCCGTTGTTGGGTTGCTCGACAGTCTCGGTGTTCCGGAGGAGAACGTGATGTACGACGATTTTGGGATTTGATGGGATGCGCGTAAAGAGTATGATAAAAAATTATGCAGATGGACAGAAAATTTGACAAGTTACTTCATTTCGTTGTTATAACTCTTATGGCAGTTTCATGCGCGGCGCCACCGGAGTTTCTGACTTTCAGGGGTTTCGCACAGGGCACTACATATAGCGTCATTTATGAGGATGTCGCCGGGATTGGCAACAAAGCTATGCGGGATACAGTGGAGTGGGTGTTGCGTGAATTCGATATGTCCATGTCGCTTTACGTTGACTCTTCGATTGTCTCCAGGATAAACAGGAATGAACATGCCGAACCCGACAAATATTTTATTGATATTTTCAATATTTCCAGGGAGGCATGGAAGCTGACCGATGGCGCGTTCGACATCACCGTAGGCCCGTTGGTGAACGCTTACGGATTTGGCAGGGATACCCTCAACACCTTCTCCGAAACTGTCCGCGACAGTCTCATGAACCTTGTTGGCATGGAAAAGGTTGATATAGTGGATGGGCTGTTGGTCAAGCAGGATCCGGGAATTACCCTGGATTTCAACGCTATAGCGCAAGGCTATTCGGTAGATCTGGTATCGGATCTGCTTGAAAGCATGGGAATAAAGAACTATCTTGTGGAGATAGGAGGCGAGGTAAGGGCCGGAGGAACCAAATATGGCCAGTATTGGAGGATCGGGGTTGACAAGCCCGAAGAGGGCAATGAGGTTCCTGGGGCGGAGCTGCAGGCGATCATAAGAATGAAAAACGCTTCGTTGAACACTTCGGGGAATTACAGGAATTTTTATGTCGATGACGGAGTAAAATACTCCCACACAATTAACCCCAAAACAGGAGATCCCGCGCGGAACACGTTGCTCAGCGCCACTATTGTCGCCCCTGACTGCGCCTGGGCCGATGCTATAGCTACCAGTTGCATGGTTATGGGGAAGGATAAGGCTATTGAGCTGATCAACAGCAGGAAAGAGCTGGAGGGCTTTTTGGTCTATTCGGACGAATCGGGCAAATACAGAACCTGGACATCAAAGGGGCTGGAAAAGCTTGTGGATGAAAATCCTAATTTTTAAGGTCACGTCCCTCGCGTTCATTGGTACGGTTTATCGATATGCGGCCGATATCGTTGTGCCGGGCGCATTTTATACCCATTTCGCGCATTTTTTTGTTGTGGCCTATATGGATATCCGGAAACTTTCCCTTTGGGACAAGCAGGATACGTATCGCCATGCCGATCATGGCAATAGCAACCAGCGCCAGGGTCAACAACAACAGTTTCAAAAACATCTCCGCTTGGGTTTTATTCCGCGAAGATAACCTTTTTTCGGACAGGTTACCTCTCAAATTCCAGGTAAAGTCTCAAGCGCCGCCAAACAAACGCAACCCGGAATCCACTTTTGCCAAGGTTTACGCCTTCGCTGAAGCTTCGGCTGTCAATATCGTGGCGACAAAGCGATACTCCTACTTCGCTGTCAGTTTCTCCACCATGGCCTTCAGCTCATCGATTTGCCGCTGCTGGGATTCGATCTGCTGTTGCTGTGATTGAATGATTTCTTGCTGATCCTGGACTGCCTTTACTATTAAGGGAGTTACCTTACCATAATCTATTGACCAATAATCACTTGCATCTTCTGTTTTAGTAACTGGTGAAGGAAATGTTTCATACATATCCTGTGCGATAAATCCAGTCATATCAGTTTTCAATTCATCAAAGATAAAATTGAAATCAACTACTTTTATTTTCATCAGATCGTGTACTGTATAGTCGGTCTCCCGGATATTCTCCTTTAACCGGATATCAGAAGTAGTATTATAAGATACAGCCGATGCTGCAGATTGAGTTACTGAACCTATTTGCGTTGGTGTATATGGGAACGATGGATTTGGTTTGTAAAAGGCTACAAAACTGGCACCCGTTTGTGAACTTGAACCTGCGTGAATACATAATCCATGGCTTGTATTCGTTCCTCCTGAATTTGAGATGGAGGCCGCGAAATTCCCTGAAGCAGATGAAGAAACCGTTAGTTTATAACTGGGGCTCGATATTCCTATGCCTACATTCCCTCCATTAGTAACATTAAGAGTTGTTCCACCATCGCCAACCTGCAAAGTCCCATCGGTTCTGATAATACCTGCAGTATAGATATTTTTATTATTATATGCCCTTATCCAAGTAGCATCGGACATATGCCAGCCGCCTCCCCAAGATTCAAAGTATAAACCCTGATTACCCGATGCTCTTAACCAGCCACCATCTGCATAAATATCACCAGTTACACTAAGGGGATAAGATGGAGATACCGTACCAATGCCCACATTGCCACCCATAATTGCCATGGTGTTAGCGGCGGTAATTGTACGCTGGGTATTATCCAACCCAATACCGAAGGAATAATTTCCTTGTGCTACAATAGAACTACCCATTGCAGTGCTACGTCGCCCGCTTGCTGTGGTTTGATAGCCCATTGTGGTGCTATATTCTCCGCTTGCCGTGGTTTGATAGCCCATAGCAGTGCTATTATATCCGTTTGCCACGGTAATAGTGCCCATTGCAGTGCTATTCTGTCCGCTTGCTGTGGTATTTGTGCCCATTGCGGTGCTAGCAATACCTATTGCTTTGGTTTGTATGCCCATTGCAGTGCTAGCATTTCCTTTTGCTCTGGTTTGAAAGCCCATAGCAGTGCTAAAAGACCCGCTGGCTGTATCCTGAGAACCAATTGCTACCGCGAAATAATTAGAAGCTATACTATTATATCCTATCGCTATGCTACTTCTGCCTTGTGCTTTAGCTCCATTTCCAAAGGCAAACGAAAGGGGACCTGTTGCTTCCGGTGCACTAGCTGGTTCCCAGGTTATACCCCCTTCAGTGCCACCAGGAGATTCACTACCAAAGGCAAAGCTTCTATTGCCCATGGCTTTTGCCCCGCGCCCAAAGGCGTAGCTTTCAGCTCCTTGTGTAAACGCATTTTCACCAAGCGCAAATGAGATCGCGCCACTGGCTATGGCTTGGTTGCCAAAGGCAAAACTACCGGTTCCATTTGTTATAGCGCCACGCCCAATAGCGTAGCTCTCCTGTCCGATTGCCTGGGCTCCCGCGCCAATGGCATAACTTCCGGTTTGTGACGCTCTTGATGATGCTCCTATGGCGTAACTGGATGTAGCGGTCGCTCTTGCGTCATAACCCAACGCATAGCTTGCGGATGCTGTTGATTGCGAGAATTGTCCAATAGCGTAAGCGTTGACGCCATTAGCTCCGGTGAGTGCGGATTTTCCTATAGCGTAACTTGAAGTTGCTCCAGTGGAAGCGCTATTTCCGACAGCATAACTCTCCTGTCCGGTCGCCTGTGCGCCGGCACCTATCGCGTAGGCGTTGGTCCCAGCGCTACCGGTATTCGCTGATTGTCCGAACGCATAGGAGTTTTCTCCCGAAGAAACAGCGCCGGTACCCAACGCATAACCCGATGGTGACATTACTTTCGCGTTTGTCCCGATAGCGTAACCGGAAGCGCTGGAAACAGAAGCGTTGTTGCCTATGGCGTAACTATTGTCGCCTTCCGTATTTACCGTTGCGCCTTTTCCCAAAGAGTAGCTCATAGGCGCGTTCGCTGTCGCTTCCTGTCCAATGGCGTAAGAATTGTCCCCGCCCGCGTTCGAGTTTTGCCCGATCGACGTCGAGCTCGATCCGTCGGCGTAAGCCTTATATCCCATAGCTTGCGAGTAGTTGCCTTTAGCCCTAGATTCATATCCAACGACGAAGGAGTTTATCCCCACATTTGCCGGATCTGTCACCAAAACCTTTCCGGCCATGAAAGCGTTGCTGTACGGATACCACAATATCCTGTTCTCGGCGGGATTAACCACGGAACTGGTCTCGTCCATGTTTATATCGAAGTAGTTGTTTCCTCCCCCCTTGTCGATGTTCTTGAACCCCTGCACGGCGAAGCTGCCCTTTATTCCCTTTCCACCGTCATCGGCATCGTTTATGTAGACCCTGGTACTGTCCCGGGATATCCTCAAATATTCTTCTCCCGGGCTCTTGAATCCGGTATTGAAGCTTCCCACCGCGAAGCTTCCCTTTATGCCCTTATCGGTATCATCGTTGTTTATATAGATCCTGGCGCTGTCGTTGCTCAACACCATGTAGTCGATTTCATCCCCCTTGCCTGATCCGAACCCCCTCACCGCGAAGCTGCCCTTTATGCCCTTGTCGGTTTCATCGTTGTTTATGTATATCCTGGCGCTGTCGCCGCTCAATATCATGTAGTTGTTTTCTTCCGCCTTTCCGGAGCCGAACCCTCTCACCGCGAAGCTCCCTTTTATCCCTTTTTTGTTCGTATCGTCGAAAAAGACCTCGACCCCTTCGTTGTACACGGCGAAGACGGTCTGTCCGGTGTTGTTCTTTACCTCGAAGAGCGGTTCTTCTCCCGCTCCGCCCTTATCTTCGATAACATTGAGCCTGCTTACCTCCCCGACCAGGTCGTAGGCCTTATCGGCTACCAGCGAGTAGGGTACCGCCCAGATTTCCGAATTCCCCATATCAAATTGACCGGATTTGTAGGTGACCACCGTCCGCAGCTTCATGGTCCCCGAGCTCCAGTCTATGTCGTCGAATGTCGCGGCCGTGCCGCCTGTTTTAGCGCCCTTGCCTACGACCAGCGAAACGAGACCGAACTGGTTGGTCGTGACGTTATGGGTTTCGGTCCATATATTGTTATCCATATTGTCAAGTATGGATAATTCGAGGGTAACACTCTCATTGGAGATAATATTTCCGGAG
>JGI24710J26742_10002868_pt1 | contig 14982 bp, 16 predicted proteins | sample BioPla2DNA2_FD_26742 | JGI IMG/M metagenome (IMG submission 26742) | reverse complement strand
CAGGACCCACCCGTTCCCATCCCGAACACGGAAGTTAAGCTGAGTTGTGCCGAAGATACTTGATTGGAGACGATCCGGGAAAATAGGTAGGTGCCGGTTTTATAAAGAAAATAGCGAAGTGGTAGAATTACCTCTTCGCTTTTATATATTAACGGCAAAAATTATGATATATTTAAAAGCACAAGTGAAACGTTTATAAGTAAATTAAGGGAGGTATAAATGAGTTCAGAAAAAATCCCCGTAATTTTCGACTGCGATCCGGGAGTGGATGATGCAGTTGCGTTAATGGTCGCTTTTGCACAGGAAAAACTCGACATACTTGCCGTGACTACGGTAGCCGGAAATGTTCCGTTGGAACACACTACAAGAAATGCAAGGGCAATTCTTGCAACTATGGGAGTAAAAAACAGAATATATAAAGGTGCTTCGGAGCCGTTGATGCCGGTTTACAAGGAAGTTGCCACATCCGTTCACGGCGCTACGGGACTTGGAAACTATTCGCTTCCGGAAGATGAACTGCACCCTCTCGAACCGGAATCGGCGCTCGTGGCGATGCACCGCATATTGAGTGAAGCTGAAAAACCGGTGACGATAATAGCCGTCGGTCCTCTCACCAATATCGCGATATTGATAAAAGCATACCCCGAACTGAAAGAGAAAATTGAAAAGCTTTCGATTATGGGAGGAGCTTTTAAAAAAGGCAATAAATCCGCCGCCGCAGAATATAATATTTTATTTGACCCCGAAGCTGCAGAGATAGTGTTTAACAGCGGGATTCCTATTATACTCGCAAGTCTCGATATCACTCTTAAGGCGACGATGAGTGGAAGAGACCTTTTGAACCTGAGGGAAGTCGGCAATCCCATATCTTTGATGCTTGCGGATACGCTTGAGTATTATTTTGGCGGTATTCCGAGCATGGATGTTGCCGATTCTTCAGACACCCTTCACGATGTGGTTTCGGTGCTTGCACTTACAGACCCTGAGTTGTTTACCGGAATGGATTTGAAAGTCGAGGTGGAAACGGGCGGAAACTACTGTAGAGGTTATACACTCGCGGACTTCAGAAGTGAAAATAAATCGATAAACAGGCCTGCTCCGATACCGAACACATATTCCCTCTTCGATTTGGATGTTGAAAAATTCCACAAAAAGATTCTGGAAGCGGCAAGAAGCTATAAATAATAAACCGTAAAGAACAACCCCTTGCAAAAACGCAGCGGGGTTGTTCTTTTGTTTGCATCTGTGCAAGAATATAAACAATTGCGGATTTTAACAAACAATGAAACAATCTTATGATATAATACCGCATGACTGCGAATATACAGGGAGGTTAATCGATGCAACAGCATTCTTTGTTTGAAAATCCGAACTTCAACCTTCCTCTTGCCGTAAGGATGAGACCGGAGACGTTTGAAGATTTTGTAGGGCAGGAGCAGGTGATTGGTGAAGGCAAACCGCTCAGAAAACTGATAGAAGCGGATATTATACCTTCAATCATTTTTTGGGGTCCTCCCGGTGTCGGGAAAACCACTCTTGCGCGAATAATCGCAAACACCACAAAGTCCGAATTTGTCAACTTCTCTGCCGTAACGAGCGGAATAAAAGAAATAAAACAGGTGATGACCGATGCCGAACAGAACAGGCTGTTCGGAAGGCGAACCATACTTTTTGTCGACGAGATACACCGGTTTAACAGGGCGCAACAGGACGCTTTTCTTCCCCATGTCGAAAAGGGAAGCATAATTTTAATCGGTGCGACGACGGAAAACCCCTCATTTGAAATTAATTCCGCTTTGCTGTCAAGATGCAAAGTCTTCGTTTTAAAACCTCTATCGACGGATGGAGTAGTCAGAATATTAAAAAACGCCATAAGCGACATAAGAGGCTTTGGAGATGATAATGTTGCAATTTCTGAAAGCCAAATAGAAGCAATCGCGATATTTTCCAACGGGGACGCAAGGGTAGCGCTCAACACGCTGGAGATGACCGTCTTAAATAGTTCCACGGATGCCGGCGGTATAAAAGTAAGTGATGAAGTTGTGGAACAGGTAACGATGGGAAAAATGTTGCTTTACGATAAAAATCGTGAGGAACATTACAACCTGATTTCAGCTCTGCACAAATCTATGAGAAATTCCGATGTGGATGCGGCCATATATTGGCTCGCAAGGATGCTCGAAGCGGGCGAAGATCCTTTATACATTGCGAGAAGACTTGTGAGATTTGCAAGTGAGGATGTCGGAATGGCTGACTCGAGGGCGCTTGAACTGTCGGTAGCCGCGTTTCATGCCTGTCATTTTATCGGAATGCCGGAGTGCAGCGTCAATTTAACGCATATAGTGACATATCTGTCGTTGGCGCCGAAATCGAATTCCCTGTATATTGCCTACGGGAATGCGGCAAGAGATGCGAAAATAACCCTGGCTGAGCCCGTTCCCCTTCAAATCAGAAATGCGCCGACAAAGCTCATGAAAGAACTTGATTACGGCAAAGATTACAAATATGCTCACGACTATGAAGATTCCGTAACGGACATGAGCTGTCTTCCCGAGTCGCTTGCAGATAGAAGATACTATATTCCGGGAAGACAGGGAGCCGAAATAAAAGTAGGTGAAAGAATTAAATTTTTGGAAAGCAAACGAAAACCCGACGACATTTGAAATGTTTTAGCGGATACGAACTTATGTAAAAGAGAGGAAGATAACCATGGCAATGCAATTATGGGATATTGAAATCTGGTCGCTGCTGATAACCCTGACTATTCTCTTTTTGGGGATGATGGTCGCAAATTCTTTGCGGAGAATTATCGGACCGTTAAGGCGTTCTCTGATACCGAGCCCTGTTTTGGGCGGATTTATCGTCCTTGCTTTTGATTTCTTTGTCAAAACCGTATTCAAAGTCGATATGTTCGACAACATCACGGTTGAGGCGCTGACATATCACGGTTTGGGATTGGGGTTTGTCGCCATTGCCCTGCGTGACAAGGACCCGGCAGATGATGTGAGAAAAGAACGCAACACGATAATGAATTATGGGATAGTTGTTGTCGCGACCTATCTCCTGCAGGGTTTTTTGGGAGGAGCGGCAACGATTGCCCTGAATAAAACGATAGGCAATGTCTTCCCCGCTTCGGGTCTCCTGCTTCCCATGGGATATGGACAGGGACCGGGACAAGCATATAACTGGGGTAATATTTTCCAAAACAAATGGGGATTTGAAAACGGCGTCAGTTTCGGATTGACAGTTGCGGCTATGGGTTTTGTATCCGCAAGTATCGGCGGTATATGGTACCTCAGAAAAATGAGGAAAAAGGGACTTATTAAAATATCCGAATACGACGAGTTTGAAGAAACTCATATCAAGGTTGCAAACAAGAACGAAATACCGATGTCCGACTCAATAGACAAATTGACGGTTCAGGTTTCGCTGGTCTTTATAGCATACATAATGGCCTATCTGATGATGCTGGGGATCGATAAGATTGTCGAATCGGGGATAATGGGAGATTTCGGCTTTAATACTGTAAGACCGCTTATATGGGGTTTCAACTTTTTGTTTGCGACATTTGCCGCATCGATATTGAAGGGAATACTGACATTTTTAACTAAAAAGAAAGTCATCAAAAGGGTGTATACAAACGATTTCTTTCAAACGAGAATTTCAGGTTTAATGTTTGACCTGATGGTTGTCGCGTCAATTTCCGCAATAAGCCTTTCAGCTTTTCTCGTACCGTCATTTGTAATTGCCCTTTCCGTACTTGTGGTAATAGGAACGGTATCCACCTATATCTACCTCAATATAGTGTGCAAAAGTGTGTTGTCGGAATACAGGCATGAAGCTTTCCTTGGACTCTACGGCATGTTGTGCGGAACCAACAGCACGGGAATAATTCTCTTAAGAGAAATAGACAGCTCCTTTAAAACTCCTGTAGCGAGTTACCTGGTCTACCAGGTTATGTATGCGAGCATATTCGGCTTTCCGATGATGATTCTGATGGGCTTTGCACCGCAAAGCTATAAAAATACCGTTATAACAGTCATTTTGTTGGTGGTATTATTTGCAATTATGAATGTTTTGCTGTTCAGAAAGGAGATATTCGGCAAGAACAAAAAGAAAAAATGATATCACACGGCCTTATTTAAAAAATCGTAAAGTTGCATATATTTGTTTTTAATTGTTATTTAAAAATCTGCGTAATTTTTAATTGAAATCTGCCTACACCTAATCTATAATGATAATGGAGGGAAATTGGACTATTTTTTATGTTAAATTATTGACAATCAATAATTAGACGGTTTTTAAATGTAGCGAGATTTCCCCGTATTCCACATTCAAGGTTAGAGAGCGACAGTTTTTGTCGCGGAAAGAGGCAGATTTTATGAAGAAAAAAGTCCAGTTTACCGAAACGGTTTTAAGGGATGCGAACCAATCCCTCATTGCCACCAGAATGAGCTTTGATGACTTCATGGATATTCTTCCCGCAATCGATGATGCGGGATATTATTCTGTAGAATGTTGGGGCGGAGCGACCTTTGATACCGCACTGAGGTTTTTGGATGAAGACCCCTGGGAGCGTCTTAGAAAAATCAAAGAAAGTATGCCGAAAACAAAACTGCAGATGCTTTTAAGAGGGCAGAATCTATTGGGATACAAGCATTATCCGGACGATGTTGTCAGGCGTTTTGTCAGGCGTTCGATAGAAAATGGAATCGACATAATAAGGATTTTTGATGCGCTCAATGATATTAGAAATATAAAGGTATCGGTTGAAGAAACGAAGAAAAACGGTGCAATTGCTTCCGGAGCGATAAGCTATACGACGAGTCCCGTGCACACCACAAAAAAATATGTCGAAACGGTAAAAGAGATGCAGAAAATGGGAGTAGATACCGTCTGCATTAAAGATATGGCGGGCGTTATGAGTCCAAAGGAAGCATACGATCTGGTTTCCTCTATAAAAGATGCTGTTGACCTGCCCGTCTCGGTTCACACACATATGACAACCGGTCTGGGGTTCATGACCTATCTGAAGGCGATAGAAGCCGGTGCCGACATCATAGATACCGCAATCAGCAGTTTTTCCGGCGGAACTTCTCAACCGGCAACCGAAACATTGGTTCACGCTTTGAGCCAGTTAGGTTACGAACTTGATATAAAATATGACAAACTCAAAGAAATAAACGATTTCTTTAAACCGGTCAGAGAAAAGTTTTTGGAGAGCGGTGGGCTTGACCCGCTGGTTTTGGCTACCGACTCGGATGCGCTCACCTATCAGATTCCCGGAGGCATGCTGTCAAACTTAATATCACAGTTGAAAATGCAAAATTCTATGGACAGATTCAATGAGGTTCTGGAAGAAACGCCGAAAGTCAGAAAAGATCTCGGATATCCTCCCCTTGTTACTCCGATGAGCCAGATGGTGGGAGTGCAGGCGGTAAATAATGTCCTTTCCGGTGAAAGATATAAAAATATCGGAAAAGAGCTTCGCTCTTATGTCAGGGGCGAATACGGAACGGCGCCCGGAAAGATAGACGAAGAAGTAAAAAAACTGATTCTCGGTGATGAAACCGAAATAGAGGGCAGATACGCGGATACCCTGGATCCCGACGAGTTTGAAAAAATGAAGTCGGAAATCGGGGATTTGGCGAAGAATGAAGACGATGTTCTCTCCTATATAGCATTTCCGTCCGTTGCGGAAAATTATTTAAGGAAACGCAAGGAAAAAGAAGAACGCCAGGTGAAATACACCATCGAAATGATAGATTGAGGAGGAAGAAATGAGTATAGGAGATTCTCTTTTGATGTCTGCGCTCGGGATGGTTGTGGTTTTTGCAGTGCTTTTCCTTCTCATACTTGTGATAATTGCAACTTCTGCCGTTGTGAGCAGAAATAAAAAAGGAGAAGAAGTATCCCCTAAAGCAGATTCATCGATAAAAAGCAGCGGACCTGTTCGTAAGGTAAATGCCGGCTTCGGAAGCATAAAGACCTATGATGTCCCCGATGTCACGGTTGCTATGATTATGGCGATAGTAGCCGACCAGCTCGAAATACCGCTGAACCAACTGCGTTTCATATCAATTAGAGAAGTTAAATAACAGGACATATTTGCCGAATTTGAGAAATAGAGAGGAAATACAGCATGAAATATAAAGTTACCCTCAACAATAAAGTATATGAGGTTGAAGTTGAAAAGGGTGAGGCGATGTTGCTTGATGAGTATGAAGCTTTTGCCCCCCCTGTCAAAATAGAGACTCCTAAAACCGCACCCGAGCCTGTCATTCAACCGGTTGAAGCTGAAGAAACATCTGTAGAAGCTGCACCTGCCGCCGCGCCGTCTGTCGGCGGGGATGCGATAGAGTCTCCCCTGCCGGGTTCAATACTGTCAATAAATGTGGAAGCGGGAAGCTCGGTTAAGGCGGGAGATATCTTGCTGATTATAGAAGCCATGAAAATGGAAAACGAAATAACCGCCCCCAGAGCCGGCAAGGTGCTGAGTATTTCGGTATCAAGAGGTCAGATGGTTGAGACCGGAGATGTTCTTTTGAATTTGGAATAGGAGGCAATGCTTAATGGATATTATTGGATCACTGGTAAAACTGTGGGAACAGTCGGGTTTTGTTTCGGCTGATTGGAAGCAGTTGGTGATGATAGGGATTGCCTGCGTACTTCTCTATCTGGGAATTGTTAAGGAATTCGAACCCCTATTGATGGTGGGCATTGCGTTCGGCATGCTGCTGTCAAATCTCCCGTTGGGAGGAATGTATAATCCCGACCTGTGGGTCGGAGAGGTCAGCTATTCAGCCGTACTGCAAACCGGAGGAATACTTGATTTCTTTTATATAGGGATAAAGACCGGATTATTCCCGTCTCTTATCTTCATGGGTGTAGGGGCTATGACGGATTTCGGTCCGATGATTGCAAACCCGAAATCTATGCTGTTAGGTGCCGCAGCGCAACTCGGGATTTATATGGCATTTATTCTTGCGGTTCTTGTCGGTTTTACTCCGAATGTGGCGGCATCCATAGGTATAATCGGCGGTGCTGACGGACCGACTGCCATATGGCTCACGAAAATATTGGCTCCCGAATATTTGGCTCCCATAGCGATAGCGGCATATTCATATATGGCGCTGATTCCCTTAATCCAACCCCCCATAATGAAGGCGTTTACTACAAAGGCCGAACGCGAGATAAAAATGGATCAGCTGCGCCCCGTCTCCAAGACGGAAAAAATCGTTTTCCCGATAATAGTGACGATTGTTACATGTATAATTCTCCCCTCCGTCACCCCTCTGCTCGGTTGCTTTATGCTTGGAAATCTGTTTAGGGAGACAGGTGTTACGGAGAGGCTCTCCGATACGATACAAAACGCACTGATGAATATAATTACTCTTATGTTGTCCACAGCCGTAGGGGCAACGGCAGTCGCGGAAAACTTTTTGAAACTTGATACGATATTGATAATTGTCCTCGGGCTTGCAGCGTTCTCGTTCTCTACTTTCGGCGGGATAATTCTGGGGAAAGTAATGTGTAAAATATCTAAGGGTAAAATCAATCCGCTTATCGGTTCTGCGGGTGTTTCGGCGGTCCCGATGGCGGCAAGGGTTTCCCAGATAGTCGGACAAAAGGCCAACCCCAGCAACTATTTGCTTATGCATGCTATGGGGCCGAATGTTTCCGGCGTCATAGGCTCTGCCGTTGCCGCGGGATTCCTGTTAGCCGTATTCGGATAAGACCGGAAATACGATAAAGTTTTAGTTAAAAATTAAAAAATTTAAGCAAATAATCACAAACTACACAAACTAATTTAATCAATTTGCAAAGGAGAATTTAATGGCACTGACAAAAAACAAGGCGATACTGGACTGGGTCAATGACCAAATAGCCCTGTGCCAACCCGACAATGTTGTCTGGATAGACGGCAGTGAAGAACAAATCGAAGATTTGAGAAAAGAATCGGTTGAGAGCGGAGAAATGTTCAAACTTAACCAGGAACTTTTACCCGGATGCTATCTTCACCGGACCGCTGTTAACGACGTCGCGAGAGTTGAACACAGAACCTTTATCTGCACGCCGACAAGGAAAGAAGCGGGCCCGACAAATAACTGGATGGAGCCCTCCGAAATGCGGGCAAAATTGAATGCATTGTACGACGGCTGTATGAAGGGCCGCACGATGTACGTTATCCCGTTTTCCATGGGAGTTGTGGGCTCCGATTTTTCAAAAGTCGGAATTGAACTGACCGACTCGATATATGTAGTTCTCAACATGATTATCATGACGAGAGTGGGAAAAGATGTCCTCGATGCTCACGGGGATAACCCCCAGTTTACAAAGGGGCTTCACGCAAAGGCTGATATAGACGAAGAGAACAGGTATATTGTTCATTTTCCGCAGGACAATGAAATAAACTCCGTCAACTCCGGATACGGCGGTAATGTGCTTTTGGGAAAGAAATGTCTCGCGCTTAGAATAGCCTCCTATCTCGGAAAGAATGAAGGCTGGATGGCCGAACATATGCTCATCCTCGGAATTGAAAACCCCGAAGGTGAAGTTAGATATCTTGCTGCGGCCTTCCCGTCCGCATGCGGTAAAACAAACCTCGCAATGCTTATACCGCCAAAAGAATATCTCGATAAAGGCTGGAAAGTTTGGTGCGTCGGTGACGACATTGCGTGGCTTAGAATCGGGGCGGACGGAAGACTGTGGGCGGTGAACCCGGAAAACGGTTTTTTCGGTGTTGCGCCGGGAACGAATGTAAAGAGCAACTACAATGCGCTCATGTCTACCAAGGCAAACACAATCTTTACAAACGTAGTGCATAACCTTGACAACAACACGGTTTGGTGGGAAGGATTGGATAAAAATCCGCCGACAAACGCAGTAAACTGGAAAGGCGAGAAATGGGATCACACCGACGGCAGCAAAGGCGCCCATCCGAACTCAAGGTTTACCGCTCCCGCCATACAGTGTCCGGTAATATCCCCTGAATTTGAGTCTCCGAAAGGTGTGCCCATATCGGCGTTTGTATTTGGTGGAAGACGTGCGAAAACAGCACCGCTGGTCTACGAAAGTTTTGACTGGGAACATGGGGTGTTTGTAGGTTCTATAATGGCTTCGGAGACGACAGCGGCAGCTGCCGGTCAAGTCGGAGTCGTCAGACGTGATCCGATGGCGATGTTGCCGTTTTGCGGGTATAACATGGGTGCCTACTTCAACCACTGGCTGGATATGGGAAACAGGATTCCCAACCGCCCGAAGATATTTAATGTAAACTGGTTTAGGCTCGATGATGAAGGACATTTCATCTGGCCCGGGTTCGGAGATAATATGAGAGTTCTCCACTGGATTATGAAGAGGGCATTTGACGAAGTTGATGCGGTTGAGACTGAAATCGGATATATGCCTTATCCTGAAGATATAAATCTGAATGGAATAGAAGATGAAGTAAGCGAAGAAGTTCTAAAAGATCTCCTTTCCGTCGACAAAAAAATGTGGATGGAGGATATTGAAAGCATAAGAGAGTTTTACTCAAAATTTGACGAATTCGGTACGCTGCCGAAAGAAATGAGCGACCAGTTGAACGCCCTTGAAGAAAGACTGAAAAACTGACAGAACAACACTTTAAAGTGCCGTTGAGGACATCTCATCGGCACTTTTTTATTAAAAATAACAATAAATACTTTTTAGGTCTGCATTGAAGACAATATGCTATAGAGATTACCGACTGACGGCAATATTGCATTAAAGACGTCATTGTTGTAAACTTTATCGGTAGTTTGATTTTTTATTTGGAGTACCTATGAAATTTTTATATCGCCTATCGATTTTAATAATAATCGCAGCTTTGACCTTCTATCTCATTAAATTTCCGATTAAAACCGGGATTGAAACAATAAAGTCATTTGAGAATAATCCTGTCAGGAAAGCAACACAAACAGCGGAAGGAGATAGATTTTTCCGTCAGCTGTTGAATGACAAACAAAAAATATTGTACGACGAAATATATAATTCCATAACAAATGGTGAAGACAAGGCGGTTGTAAAGGTATACGATATAGTCGAAAATGACATAATCCTGTCTATGGACTATATTATGTACGACAATCCGGAAATTTTTTGGGTGAATTTTTTGGATATTAATTATGTCGTCTCAAATTCGGGAACGGAAATTGAAATTGATAACATCTATTCCGAATCCGAAATCAAAAACATGAAAGAGGAACTTGATACAGTTGTCGCAGACATCATTTCTCAAATGAAATCGGAAAACATAACCGATGAATATGATAAAGCCTCATATCTGCACGATTATTTAGTCGGTATCTGCGATTATGATTTGACCGGTACGGCTAAAAACGCCCATAATGCATATGGTTCACTGGTTGAAAGAACAGCGGTCTGCGACGGTTATGTCCATGGGTACAGACTTTTACTGGATGCGGCGGAAATCGAGAGCTGTTTCGTAGTTGGTGAAGTGGCGGGACAAAAAGGCATTACGCCGCACGCATGGTCATTAGTAAACTTTTCCGGAGTATTTACATTTGTCGACCCGACATGGAATGATATTGAAAGCCATGTTATAAGCGAAATTCCGCAGGCAAAAAAAATTGTCAGTCATGCGTTCTTTGGAATGTCCGACATTGAAATCTCGAAAACTCATAAAATTGATGAGAATATTGCTGATGTGATACCACAGGCAAAATCTAATGATTGGTTTGTGAAAAACGGTTATTCAGCTGCGAAACTGGACGATTTCGTAGAAAATGCGGCAGAGGCTTTGGCAAAAAGAGCATCGGAAGGGGGAGAATACACATATTTTGAACTTTCTCTGACCGATCAAACGGAGTTCAGAGATTTTGTCGAGGGAATAGGCGGAGGAGTTTCAAATCTGATTGACAAAGCAAACGAATTTTTATTAAATGAAGAAACTGATATAAAAATAAATAAAGAAATTTATTACTTTATTACCAATGCCGAAAAAGGAGCGGTTTTGATTATACTGTCGCTTTCAAACGGATAGACATAATTCCTATAAAGTCTTTTACCGCTTCTCCGGTTTTTCCATAGTCCGGCCGATGTTGACAAAATGTTGAACAACGGTTATCATATCATCTGCTGGAGGAAATTGCTGGTGTAGCTCAGTTGGTAGAGCAGCTGATTTGTAATCAGCAGGTCGGGGGTTCAAGTCCGTCCACCAGCTCCAAAAAACAAGGGAGTGTACCCAAGTGGCCAAAGGGGGCAGACTGTAAATCTGTTGTCGAAGACTTCGGTGGTTCAAATCCACCCGCTCCCACCAAAAAGCCCGTAGAGTATGAATTCTACGGGCTTTTTTGTTTTATGCCTACTAAAAACCTACTATAAATTATATTGTGTTAAGGCGTTCTATAACGCTTTTTTCTTCTGTTGGGAAGAAATGGCTATAGGTATCTAGTGTAGTAGATACCTTTTCATGGCCTAGGCGCTTGCTAATTAGAACAATGTTCACACCCATTTGTATCAAAAGTGAAGCATGACTATGCCTTAAACCGTGAACGTGGATCCGCTTAACTCCTGAAACTTCGCTACCGATTTTAATTCCTTGTTCAATGAATCGTTTTTCCCAGTGAAAAACAAAATCAGAATCTTCCGGCCGATAACACGCAGCCTTATAAGTTTTAAGCTGTTCAATTACTTGTTCCGGCAACATAATCGTTCTAGCTATTCCCGTTTTTGTTGCTGTAATTACTGGTTGGCCATTCAAACGCTGATATGATGTATCTATGGTGACAGTACACTCTTCTAAATCAAGTTTATCCCATGTTAGAGCTAAGAGCTCCCCTTTTCGCATTCCGGAATAATATAAGAGCATAATGGCCGTTTTAGCCTTTATATCATCGATATGCTGAATAACGCTTCTATATTCCTCCAGAGTCCAAAACCGCATAGGTTTGCTTATCTGATCTGTTAATCGAGGTGAACCGGCAACCTTACAAGGATTATTTTTCAGACCGTAAAATCTAACAGCATGATTAAAAATAGCTGACAGGCATTTATGAATGTTTGTCAGCGTTTTTTGTGCCAATCCTTTTTTAATCAGCTTATTCTGCCAAGTAACAATTGTTTTTGCGTCAATGCTATTCAAAGGCATGTCAGCAAAAAAAGACATTATATGATTTTTTATGATGTATCTTCGTGTTTGTAGTGTATGTTCACGGATCCGGGGCGAAGTATCGCTATCGTAAAGCTCCAGGAATGTTGAAAACAACATATCCGGTTGAAAGTTTTTTGTCCTCAAGAACTCACGTTCCCAGGCATCAGCTTCACGCTTTAAAAGAAAACCGCCTTTCCATTTCTGTTTGCGGTTTCCCTCATAGTCCTGGTAATAAAATTTGCAGTACCAAGTATTCGCTTTTGTATCTTTGTATGATGGCATGTCACTACCTAGAAAGGTAAATCATCGGGATTCGTATATTCAGTAATCTTTGTATCAAGTTCCGCCTTTTTTCCATTAAGCCATGTTTCAAAAGTAGTTTTATCAATTGTGCCCTCTGCTAACAGATTATCCATTTTCCCGCGACCATCGATATATTCAGACAGTGTAGCATCGTGTAGAACTATACATGCAACGTCAGTGATAGGGCGCTCAAAAGGATGGAAGCCTGGCCATTCACTATCAGTTTGATATACAAACGCGTCAAAAAGTTTATCTAAAAGCAATATAGCATCTTTATAAGTCTCAATTCCTGTATCTGTGCCTTCCGTACCTAGTAGCCAATCAGCAGAGACGTTGAATTCATTGCAGAGTTTCACAATGGTATCGGCTCTCATCTGTTGCTCTCCACGCTCGTAAAAACCGTAGGTTGAAGGGCTTAACCCCAGACGATTGGCAAAGTCTACCTGACTCAGGCCGGATTTTTCTCTAATTTCTTTTAATTTTTCGTTTATCACTACTCCACCCCCTTCATCTTTAATTTTATATACTTTTTGTAAAAATACAACAAATACTTATAAATCATATTGACAGAATTAAAAACAAGTATTAAAATGATTATCAAGCAATAAAGAAAGGAGATTGACCATGCAGATCAACGCTACCAAAATCAGAATACTGTATGCAACACGCTTGATGACCCAAGCGGAACTGGCAGATGCTGCAGGGATTAGCAGAGTAACCCTGAATGTTATTTTAAGACGCGGCACTTGCCTACCTGACAGCCTTGTTAAAATCGCTAAGGTACTGCGTGTTGAGCCGAAAGAACTATTGATGGAAGGAGAGTAATTTTATGGAACGATTGACGAGATCAAAAGCGATTAGAGCTAAATGTTTAGACTGTTGTTGTGGAAGTGCGAAAGAAGTGCGCTTATGTTCTATAAAATCATGCGCTTTGTGGCGTTTTCGGATGGGAAGAGAGATGGTCGACACCCTTACCCCTAAAAGAACTAAAGTAAAAAAAAGTCACAGGCACAGCTTTTTTAAGGAAGGAGACTGAAATGCTACTTAATGCAAAGGATGTCATGGAGTTAACTGGACTTCCGGAAAGCTCAAGCTATAAGTTGATCTCACAGCTAAACAGCGAGCTTAAGGACCAGGGCTACATAACACTAAGGGCAAAGATTAACAAAAACTATCTTTTAGAAAGGTTAGGACTGATACGATGGCAAGAACACAAAAACACCGAATAATAAAAATAAGCGTCGCTCCGTCACACTCTAGCAAAGTCTACACGGCGCAAACGCTTACTTTTCGTGAGTTCACTGAACTCTTTTTGATTTTATCAAATTATCAGAAAAAGAGCAATTCACTTTAATTCATTGAAAGAAATATATAGAAGATGGCAATAATTAGAGCGGACAAAACAGAAGGCAATTATACTCAGATAGCTAACACAGCCATTCGTGATAGTAGGCTTACCGGCATGGCAACAGCCGTATTGTTATACATGTTGAGCCGGCCGGATGATTGGCAGTTTAATGAAAAAGAGATTGCTTCACATTTTAGTGATGGACTTAGAGCTGTACGATCCGGCATTAGAGTATTGATTGATTGTGGCTATGTGACACGCTCAAAAAAGAGAAAAGAAGGCCGTTTTGATGGTTATGAATATACCATATACGAGCAACCCACCGTTATGCCGTTTTGCGAAAACGGAAAACGCGAAAACGCGAAATGCGAAAACGCGAAACAGCATACTACTAATAATGATTATACTAAGACTGAATATACTAATATTGAAGTGAGTAATAATAATGGTGGGGATAATGGTGATTCGCCCCCGGCGAATACTCACATTTATTTTTCTTTAAAAAATATTTTTAATATTGAAGGCTTATCAAAGGAAATAGCTTCATTTATGGAATGGTACGGTAGACTATTCGAATCCATAAAGGGCGTGGAGCATCCACAATTAAAGTTAGAACAGATAAAGCGAGTACATGACACGATTCAACAGCACTTCGTGGGCGATATAGTAATGGCCATTGATAATACCGATATTGAATTAATGAAATCATCTGCCATCTTATTTTTTACAAGAGTAAAGAAAAGCGATCACAACATTAATCACTTTGCCACAAGCGGCATATTAAAAACACGTGATCACGAAGCTCAATACCAGGACATTGACGAATCTTTATATGAATTATAGAAACTACCAATGCAACCGTTATGCCGAAACAGCATAACGGTGAGAACCTGACAAAACCTGACAAAAGAGAAAGGATATTAAGATGGATAAGACCAAGCAAGAGATTATTGATATAGATGACACACCTGGATTGGTGCGAATTAGAATTTTTGAAGATGAAGAGTATGGCATACTTCCTCTTTATGCATTTAGACCGACACCCGGCAAGCCGGATATAAACACACTAGAAGGCTGGAATGCTTATTGTGCTGAAAGTAGCGGAAAGGAAAAAACAAAATGAGAAATATGACTAGAGAAGAGATAATCACAGAATACACCAAGTGTATTGGCCACCCGCCTACAGAGTGGGCAA
>JGI24710J26742_10002867_pt1 | contig 14983 bp, 9 predicted proteins | sample BioPla2DNA2_FD_26742 | JGI IMG/M metagenome (IMG submission 26742) | reverse complement strand
TAAATTTAGATGAGATTGAAATTCAATCTATTGATAATGTTTTGTATCTTGTTTTTAGAGATAAAAAGCTTGCTTTAAAAGAAAGCAATGATTTTATTCGATTTCCTGCAACTTTTTTAGCAAAGTGAGACAAGCAATAGTGTTCTATTTTAGTAGCAAACAATTAACATTTTATTGTTTGTAAAAATTTCTTAACAGCTTTTCTTAAAATAAAATAGTTTATTATATTTGTATTATTAATTTTGATATAAAATATTTGTTGATAAATCATGCTAAATTCGTTAAAATTCACAAATAAAAACAACAAATAATTTTAGGTATATGGCAAATAAAATAATTAGTAACAAGTCTGTTACGAAAAAGGCGACTAAAAAAAAGGAAAAAAAGGCACCTAAAACAAAGAGTAGTAATAGCTCGTTTGTTTTGTTTTTAAAAAATCCTAAATTTCATTTAATTTTAGGCGTTTTTTTATTTTTATTTACTATTTTTCTTTTTTCATCTTTTATATCTTTTTTTTATACATACGAAGCAGATGACTCAATTTATAATGCTAATTTTATTCAAACACTTACAACATCGGATAAAGCTGCCAATAGTTTAGGGATATTAGGACTTTATTTTTCGTTTTTATTTATTAAGAGTGGATTTGGCATCGCCTCTTTTGGGTTTTTATTTTTATTTTTTCTATTATCTGTCTATTTAATGGCAAAGAAAAACTTATTGCCTCCTTTTAGAACCATCTCTATCACATTGATTTCTGTTTTATGGATTTCGCTGATGTTAGGTGCGTTATTTGGAAAATCGCAAGAATATAGTTGGTTGGGCGGTGATGTTGGAAATCAATTAAGTTCCTCGTTAATAGAAAGTTCTATAGGACTAATAGGATTTATCCTACTAATGATTTTTATTGCAGTAACATCGCTTGTCATATTTGCCGAATTAACCTTTGCATCTTTATTTCCGGCAAAAGAAGAAGTTGAAAATGAAGAAAATGAAGAAAAAAAGGTTGAAGAAAATACAAATAATCGCCGTCGGTCAATTTTTTCTAAAATTTTTAGAAGAAATAAAAATCAAGCAGGTGATACCGAAGAAGAAACAGAAACTCCGGCAACAGCAGTAGAATCATTTTCTCAAGCAGAAGCAGACGATGTGGAAATTTCTGAAAGTAAGGCTATTATGGTGATGCAAGAAAACAGAGAATCCCTTTTAAAAAGCGAAATTGTTGCTTCTCAACCTGTAGAACCTCTTGTTGATGATAGAGAGCCTATTGGAGGTAATGATATTATTATTAATGATGAAGAAGAAAACGAAATAGCTCTCTCTGTTGTTTCAGAAACGGAAGAAACGGAAGAGGATGAGTCCTTTGAAAACGAGGAGAAAATATTAGAACCTTACGATCCTCATGATGAGTTGCCTCACTATGTATTTCCACCTGTTGACTTATTAGAAGAATATCCTAATGCCGTTCGTTCGATTGAAGAAAAAGAAGCGGAGATTAAAGCAAATAAACTTCGTATACAAGATACTTTGATGAACTATGGTGTTCAGATACAGTCTATTAGTGCTATTGAAGGTCCTACGGTTACTTTATATGAAATTGTTCCTGCACCCGGAGTGCGTATTAGTAAAATTAAAAATCTTGAAGATGATATAGCATTGTCTCTTTCGGCTTTAGGAATTAGGATTATTGCACCAATGCCGGGAAAAGGAACCATTGGGATAGAAGTCCCTAATTCTACTCCGAAAATAGTTCCAATGAAAGCAACCGTTAGCTCGGAAAAATTTCAAAACACGGGGAAGATGGTATTGCCCATAGCTATTGGGAAAACCATATCGAACGAAGTTTTTGTTTTTGATTTGACAAAAATGCCGCACGTACTAATGGCAGGAGCTACGGGACAAGGAAAGTCGGTCGGACTCAATGCTGTTTTGATTTCATTGCTTTATAAAAAACATCCTGCTGAATTAAAATTAGTATTAGTTGATCCTAAGAAAGTGGAATTAACTTTATATTCAAAGATAGAACGTCATTATTTAGCGAAACTTCCTGATGTTGATGAAGCAATTATTACTGATACTAAAAAAGTAGTTCGTACTTTGAATTCTTTATGTGTAGAAATGGACCTTCGTTACGATCTTTTAAAAGAAGCACAATGTAGAAATATTATAGAATACAATGAAAAATACAAAGCTCGTCGCTTAAATCCTGAAAAAGGACATCGATTTTTACCTTATATTGTTTTAGTGTTTGACGAGTTTGCCGACAGCATTATGACAGCCGGACGTGAAATCGAAGCTCCTATTGCTCGCTTAGCACAGTTGGCACGTGCCATAGGGATACATTTGATTATTGCTACTCAGCGACCTTCGGTTAATATTATTACGGGTGTTATTAAAGCAAATTTTCCCGCTCGTATTGCTTTCAAAGTGTCGTCTAAAATAGACTCACGAACGATTTTAGATACCGGAGGTGCAGAGCGTTTGATAGGGAAAGGCGATATGCTTATTTCTACAGGAAATGATGTCGTTCGTTTGCAATGTGCATTGGTAGATACACCGGAGGTTGCAAAAGTGTGTGATTTTATTGGAGAGCAAAACGGATTTGCAACAGCTTTTATGCTTCCTGAAGTACCTGAAGAACAAGAAAGTAGCGGACAGGAGGCTGATGATGGAGATATTGACCCTATGTTTGCAGATGCAGCATGGGTGGTGGTAAATACTGGTCATGGGTCAACTTCTCTTTTGCAACGGAAATTAAAATTGGGATATAATCGTGCAGGAAGAATCATGGATCAGCTCGAACGCGAGGGAATAGTCGGTCCTTTTGAAGGAAGTAAAGCCAGAGAAGTTCGCATTAAAGACCCTACAGTATTGGAAGAAAAATTAAATGAATTAGGAATTGTATAAAAAAATTTAGTTTGGTGCGGTTTTTTCATATAAGTATTTTAAAATAAAAAAATAAATGAAAAAATATTTTTACATATTAGGATGGTTGCTTTGTTTCGGATTGACATTTTCGCAAACACAAACAAAGAAAATTCAAGATGACCAATCAGTTACTATTCTTAAAAGTATTCAAGAAAAGCTAAAAAAGATAAAGTCAGCAGGAATAAAATTTTCATTACAAACCGAAAAAGATAATAAGACGTTAAGTACGATAAAAGGAAATGTTTCGGTAAAAGGGGATAAATACAAATTAATTTTACCTTCACAACATGTGTATTGCGATTCTGTAAACGTATGGAGTTATTTACCCGACCAAAATGAAGTAACAATTTCGTACTACGATTCCCAAGATGATGAGAATGCTATTAATCCCATTAAATTAATTACTAATTATCATAAATATTATCGTTCAGCATTCATACGCGAAACTTCAGAAAAAGGAATAACAATTCAAATCATTGATTTATATCCATTACAAGCAGCTACATTTTTCAAGATTCGGATAATTATCAATAAAAATAAACAAGAAATTTTAAAAATAAGCATTTCGGAAAGAGATGGATATACTTACACTTATTCATTTGATAGCTTTATTAAAAACCCTACCATCAACGATAGTGTATTTGTCTTTAATCCATCACAATATCAAGGTATAGAAATAATTGATATGAGATAAAACTCTAACAAAATGGTGAGAATAAAAAATAAGCATCATTTATTGCTCTCTATAGGAATACTTCTTTTTTTTAGCTCTTGTGTTCCTACTAAAAAATTAGAAGAAGGGCAGTATATGCTTGTTAAAAATAAAGTCGTTGCCGACAAAAAAGAAGTTCCCACCAATGATATTATTTATGTTGTACGACCCAATACCAATAAAAAATTCCTTAATCTTTTTTTTTGGAAAGCGGGAATTTATCAATCAGCAACTCCAAAAGATTCGACAAAAGACAATAAAACCAAACAGTGGTTTCGTAAAAATTTTGGAGAACCTTTAGTGTTATTAGATACTTCTTTAATGGAGTATTCTACGTCTCAAATTCTTCTTTATATGAAAAATAAAGGATATTTTGAAGTAAAAGTTGAACCTGAAGTTGAATTTTTAAAACGCAAAAAAGCTAAAATTATCTATCGTATTACTTCAGGCAATGTATGTACAATTAATAAAATAACGTATCGTATCAAAGATAGTCAAATAGCATCACTTGTTCTAAAAGATACGGCACAATGTATGATTAAAATAGGAAATAATTTTGATGTGGATGTTTTTTCCAAAGAACGTAGCCGCATAACGACATTGCTTAATAATAAAGGTTATTATAATTTTACCGAAAACTATATTGTTTTTAAAATAGATAGCAACTTAACAAATTACACTGTAGATGTTGCTATAGAAATATCCAATCCTTACTATACTATTGATGAGCAAACTTACGAAGGATTTCATCGTAAATATTATGTGAAAAATATTGAGATATTTTCTAATTTTATCGGTTCGGATAAGGAAGTTGATACTGTTTATTATTCGGAAATAGTACATAAAAAGGATACCAATTACTATATTATTTATTATGCCGATAAAATTGATTTTAAACCGAAAACTTTAGTTTATCCATTAAGTTTTTTTCCGGGAGATTTATACAAAGTAAGTGAAATTAAGCGTACTTATAATCGTTACGACGATATGAAAAATTTTAGTTTTATTAAAATTACCTATCGTGAGACAGAAGAAAGTAAAAACAACATTACTTCCGATACGGGCTATGTAACTTGTAGTGTGCAGCTTTTGAAAATGGAACGCAATAGTTTTCATTACGATTTATTAGGGAAAAATATTGGGAAAGATTTTGGAGTAGGAGTCAATCTAAGCTATTCGAATAGGAATTTTTTTAAATCCGGCGAAATTTTTTCTATTACGGGAATGTATGCCAATGAGTTTCAGCGACAGGTGTCCGATGATAGTGAACGCAAATGGCGATTCCGTAATTTTGAAGTGGGAGGAGATGTCGGATTAGAGTTTTCAAGGTTTTTATTTCCGGTTAAACAACAAAATGTACCGAAAAAGTTTAGAGCTAAAACGATTATAAATGTAGGAAGTAATTATCAAGTACAAGATAATTACTCTCGTTTTATCACAAGTACAGGATTTCGCTATGAATGGAGAACTTCACCACAAATCACGCATATATTGTCTGTTTTAAACATTAATTTAGTTAAAATATATCCGGATTCTTTATTCAAAGTGAATATTCAACGATACAGTAAGCGTATCCAAGAAAAATACAAAGACCACTTGCTTATAGGAACAAATTATCAATTAGTTTATAGTAGTTATAAAGGGATTGCACGTAAAAATTTCTTTCTTTTACGTTTTAATACCGAATCTTACGGCAACTCACTTTATGCTATTTTTGCATCAATTAAAGCAAAGAAAAATGAGAACAATCAATATAATTTTTGGGGTATTCCGTTTGCAAGTTATGTGTCGGCAAATATTGATTTAGCATACAATATAATGATTGCAAAAAAATCCACTTTTGTGCTACATACCGACATTGGTTTAGGAATTCCGACAACGAGAAATTCTATTACACTTCCTTTTGAGAAAAGTTTTTATTTAGGAGGTTCTAATAGTATGAGAGCTTGGAGTTTGCGAACATTAGGTCCCGGTTCATATAAAGGATTAGCATCGCGCTTGGAAAGTACGGGTGATATTAAAATAGAATTTAATGCAGAATTTCGAACGCCGATTTATAAATACCTGCATACTGCTTTTTTTGTTGATGCGGGAAACGTTTGGCTCTTCAAAAAAAATATGGATTTACCTAATGGAGAATTCAGATGGGATAAGTTTTACAAAGATATTGCTATCGGAAGCGGAGTGGGGTTGCGATTAGATTTGTCGTTTTTTGTGTTAAGGTTAGATGCGGCTTTACAAATTTATAATCCAAGTAAAGATGATAATATGCAATGGATTAATGAAAAAGTATCGCTAAAAGATATAGTTTTTAATGTGGGAGTAGGTTATCCTTTCTAAAAGTTTTTTTAGAATCGACTTAATTCTTCCATGAAAAAGATAATGTTTTTATAAAATTTTGAAATATGTTTTGATTATTTTTGCAAACATTTCATTATCTTAAGTTTATGAATATTAAAAAAAATGATAAAATTGTTGATTTTTTGATTTAAAACACTTATTTTTGTACATTGTTTACATACTAAAATTAATACAATATGAGAAAAATATTTATACTTTCAGTTTTATTGTCAATCGTTAGTTTTACGATAGCTCAAAAATGGGATGGAACCACTAAAACACCGGTTACCCCCAATAAAAATATTTATACCATTACCAATGGTGCAGAATTGGCATGGGTTGCTCAACAATGCAATGATGGAACACAAGATTTTAAAGGTAGAACTATTTTGATTGCGGAAGATATTGATTTAGATAATCATGAATGGACACCTATTGGTACTGCTGATCATCCTTTTAAAGGGAATGTAATAGGAAATTGGAAAGTAATTTCTAATTTATTTATTTCCGGAACTAATGATTATGTCGGTCTCTTAGGTTATGCTAGTGGAGACAATGATAATCACTATAATACAATAGCTACTATATCTATTGAAAATGTAGATATTAAAGGAGGTACTGCTGTTGGTGCTATTGCTGGTTTTGTTAAATTTGTAGCATTTGACTCTTGTAGTGTTATTGAAGGTACTGTTGAAGGAAATACTGCAGTGGGTGGTTTTGTTGGACATTGTAGTTATGCTGCTGCTATGGATTGTTTTGCAAAAGTAGATGTTACTGCTAATACTACTTATGGCGGAGGTTTTGTTGGAATCAACGACACTTCAAACGTAAGAATGTTTATTAACTATGCTTTTGCAAAAGGAAAAGTAACCGGTCCCGGTACTAACGGAGGATTTGTCGGATTGAATAATAACAAAGTAAAAAGTGCATATACGGTTACGAATCCTATAAATGGAGCAACTTTTGGCGGCTTTTGTGGTGAAAACTCTGATACGGGGAAATTTGAAAACTGCTATTTTTGTAATTCTTATACACAAGGAATACAGGGAATCGGAAAGGATTTAGGAAATGTAGATGAGCATGATATGCTTGGAAATGCAAGCTTTCAAATGACGCAAGACGGATTTGTAGGTACAGGTAGTGGAAATGGTCTTAATGGTGCTGACTATGGGAAAACTCATTGGTCAACAGATTTTAAATCTCCACATCCTCGCATTAATGACGGACATCCTATATTGACTTGGTTTTATACTTTAAAATACGACTCAACGGCGAGTATAACTTCTTATACATCTGCTATAAATATTTATCCTAATCCTATTAAAAACGAGTTACGTATAAAAACGGAAAATATTGTAGTAGAAAGAGTAGAAATTGTTGATTTACTTGGAAAAGCTATTATTACATTAAAAAGCGGTTTTGAATTCATAGATGTAAATCACTTAAATAACGGTATCTATTTTGTGAAAATATACACAAACAACGATATTATTACACGTAAAGTAATTAAACAATAACTTTCTTAGTATAACGAATAGATATTCTTTATAATATCAACCGAATAGCGACTGGCTATTTGTTTAATAAATGATAAGAAGTCAATATTAGAGGTTTCATCTGCTTTATCTGAGATAGTTCGAATAACTGTAAAAGGGATATTATGTTCTTCGCAAACATGAGCTACAGCAGCACCTTCCATTTCTACACATAATACAGTGGGTAGATTTTTTAATAGATTTGTTTTCTGTTGATTAGAAGAGAAAAATTGATCGCCGCTGGCTATATCTCCAATGTGTAAAACGGGCTGTGTTATACCATGTTTTTCTAAATTATATTCAATAAGATTATTTAATAAGACCTCAATAGCTTTTTTAGCTAATTGTAACTGATAAGTTTGAGTTTCAATAAAAATTTTTCCTAATGAAGGAATCTGAAATTGAGGAATTAAAGGTCGTGCGTCCATATCATGATAAACGAGTCTTTTGCCAATAACGATATCGCCAATATTTAATTGAGGCTGAATTGCTCCTGCTACTCCCGTAAAAATAACTTCGCTTATATTAAAATGATGTATTAATGTTGAAATAGTCATTGCAGCCGAAACTTTTCCCCAACCCGAAATGACAACTACAGTGCTTATATTATTGATATGTCCATAGTAATAAATTCTTTCTCCTATTTTTTTCTCTTGTCTATCCGATAGTAATTCTACAATTCCCATTACTTCTTCGGGCATGGCTCCTATTATGCCAACTGTTTTGTTTTTCATAAAGTTGTATTTTATTTGTCGGGTAGAATATAAAAAACGGAAAAGCTTGTGAGAGAACGTACAGCTTGTTTTTGATGATAGGCAGGCTTCCATTTTGGCATTAAAGCAACTACTCTTTTTATTTCCGCATCGCATTCCGGAGATAGAGAGCGAACGATTTTAATATCTGATAATGAGCCGTCTTTTTCGACTATCATTTCTACTTTTACTCTACCTTCTGTTTTTTCTTCTTTTGCTTTTTGCGGATAAACAAGGTGCTTATTGATGAATTTGATTTTTGCCCATTCGCCGCCTTTATAGCTTGCGGGTTTATCAGGATTAGTATATATAGTTGTGTCTGATGTGTTTTCTTGTGCATTCAATAGATTGAATGTTAAAGTAAATACAATTAAAAACATAAAATTATAGCGAAATAATTGCATAATATTCTTCTTTAAATTAGAAAGTACAAAAATACAATAATATTTAGAAATAATTATTATTTTGTTAAAAAAAATAGTTATTATATTCATAAACTTATAAAAATAAGACAATAAAATGTAAAAAAAAACGTAATATTATTTATAATTTTAATAAGCAATGATTATCGAAAAGAAATTTATCGTTTTTGTTATTTTTATTATAGCACAATCTTTACTGTTTGGGCAAAAGCAAGTTACTTTAAAAGAATGTCAAGAATGGGCAATAGAACATTCGTCGGCTTCGACTCAGTTGGAAAATTTAGAACGTTTAAGGAAAATTAAACGTCAAATTATAAAATCATTTATTCCTAATGTGAATTTAAATGCGAGTGTCAACTATCAATCGCATACACTTCCTTCTATCAATAAGGACGAAACAGGCACCTCTTACTTGGATTTTTACAGACCTATTAGTAAAGATCAGTATTTAGTGAGCCTTGATCTTGCTCAAAAAGTGTGGGATGGAGGAGTTGCTAAAAGTCAACAACAGTTTGATGAAGTAAGTTCGGACATCGAAGTGCAAAATGTGCATATCAAAACATATGAGTTCAAGGAAGAAATAAGTAAAATGTTTTTAACCGTATTGTATTTACAGGAAAACAGCAAAATAATAGCAACAAGTATTCAGACATTAAAAGAAGACTTAAAAAAACTAGAAGCATTGTATCAAAATGGGATTATATTAGAAAGTAATATTTACATTTTGGAAGCCGAAATAATGCGTATAGAACAAGAATTGCAACGAATAAAATTACAGCAACAATCTATTCGAAGTGCTTTATCGGAATTTACAAAAAGAGATTTATCCCAAGCTGAATTTATTTTCACGGAAACAGAAGACTTTGACACTTTGTTGAAAAGTAATCGTCCGGAATTTACCTTATTTCAACTACAAAAATCGGCATTGGATTATCAAAAGAAATTATTAATGGGTCAAAGTATGCCTAAAATTAATATATTTGCTTCCGGAGGCTACGGGCGTCCGACTTATAATCTAATGGATAACAATTTTAACTTTATGTATATAGTGGGAGCAAAACTGTATATTCCTATAACTTCTTGGGGGTCAGTGAAAAACGGCAATGATTATCTTAATATTCAAAAAAATTTAATTACTGCTCAAGCCAATGATTATGAACAAAGTTTAAGGGTTAGGATGATGGAGAAATTAAATGAAATGAAGAACTTACAAAGTTTATTAGTCAGCGATGAAGAAATAATAGAAAAAAGAAAAATTATTGTAAATATCTGTGCAAATCAGCTCAAAGAAGGAGTAATAACAGCGAGCGATTATATAAAAGAAGTTAATGCTTTGAATGAAGTATCCTTAAATAAGCAACTACACAAAATACAACTCGAACAAGCAAAAATAAATTTTAATTTTCTAAAAGGTTCACTATAAAAATTTATTTATCAATATGATGCCAACTTTTAAAGCAGGTATTGACATTGGTTCAACCACATTAAAATTAGTTGTTGTAAATCAGCAAAATAAAATTATATTTTCTGATTATCAACGACATAATACAGATATACAACAAACCGCTAAAGAATCCCACAAGAAATTATTACAAACATTAGGCGATTGTTATTTAGATGTCGTTATGACTGGTTCTGTTGGAATGGGTTATGCCGAAAGATTGGAACTCCCATTTGTGCAAGAAGTTGTAGCGTCAGCCGAATTAATCAAATATCAATACAAAGATGTACATACCTTTATCGATATAGGAGGAGAAGATTCGAAAATGATTTTTTTTGAAAAAAATAAATCTCCTGATATTCGTATGAATGGAAATTGTGCAGGAGGAACGGGAGCCTTTATTGATCAAACGGCTTCGCTCTTAGGGGTAGACACTATGGAACTTAATGACTTGGCTTCTCAAGCAAGCAATATTTATCCGATAGCTTCTCGCTGTGGCGTATTTTCAAAAACGGATATTCAAAATCTGATTAGTCGTAAAGTTAATAAAAGCGATATTGCTGCTTCGGTATTTAAAGCTGTTGCTATTCAAGTGATATCGTCATTAGCAAGAGGAAGTGACATTGTTCCTAAAATATTTTTTTGTGGAGGTCCTTTTGCATTTTTACCCGAATTAAAAAGTGCTTTTCTTCGTCAACTTGATATCAAAGAAGAAGATACTATTTTACCCGAAAATGCTGCTTTTATACCCGCTTGGGGATGTGCTATTACACCTACTCGGAATACAAACAAAAAGCTTTTGTCTGAAACAATACAACTGCTTGAATCGGATAATAAGATTCTTACAAAAGAAAATCATCAAGGACAATTAAAAGCTTTGTTTTCTTCCAAAGAGGAATTAGAAAAATGGAAAAAAAAGAAAAACAATCATTTTATTCAAAAAGTAAAATGGGAAGAGCTTGATAATCTTGATTGTTATCTTGGAGTAGATTCAGGGTCAACTACCACTAAAATTGTGCTTATTGATGCGGAAAATAGAATTGTTTTTCAAGATTATAGGAGAAATGAAGGAGATAGTTTTCGTGCTTTTTTAGAAGGAGTATCGCTTTTAAAAGAGGAGATTACAAAACACAATAAGAATATAAGAATTGTAGGAAGTGCCACTACAGGCTATGGAGAAAATTTAATTAAAACGGCATTTGGTCTGCATCATGGTGTAATAGAGACTATTGCTCATTTTTTAGCAGCGAAGCAAATATTGCCCGAAGTCAGTTTTATTTTAGATATTGGCGGACAGGACATGAAAGCGATATTTATCGAAAACGGTGTTATTAAACGAATTGAAATCAACGAAGCATGTTCTTCCGGTTGTGGTTCTTTTATTGAGAATTATGCCAATATGCTCAATTATTCTATCGCCGATTTTGCCAAGATGTCGTGTTTTGCTAAAAATCCTTATGATTTGGGTACCCGTTGTACCGTTTTTATGAATTCGAGAGTTAAACAAGCAATGCGTGAAGGAGCTGAAATTGAAGATATTGCGGCAGGGTTTTCTTATTCAGTAGTGAAAAATTGTTTGTTTAAAGTTTTAAAACTCAAAGATATTAAAGAGTTAGGAAATCATATTGTAGTGCAAGGAGGTACTTTTCGTAACTTATCTATTATAAAAGCTCTTGAAACTTTAACAGGCGTTGATGTTACCTTTTCCGATGTTCCCGAACTTATGGGAGCTTATGGAGCAGCACTTTATGCTAAAATGAATCAGAAGGTAAGCGGAAAAAACATTTATGTTGATAAATTAATCGAATCTCAAAATTATACGTCTTCATTTGAAGTATGTAATGGCTGTGAAAATGCGTGTACTGTCAGAAAATTTACATTTAAAAATGGACGTACATTTTTTTCGGGAAATAATTGCGAAAAAATTTATTCTAATAAAGCAGAAGATTTAGAAAAAGGAATGAATCAACATAAGGAAAGATATAAATTGTTGTTTAACAGAGATGTGTCTTTTCTTAAAAAACCGTTGTTAAAAATTGGAATTCCAAGAGGATTAAGTATGTACGAACATTATCCATTTTGGTATACTTTGTTGACGGAGTGCAATATTAAACCGGTTCTTTCTAAAACTTCAACCAATCGATTGTATGAAAAAGGAATACATTCGATAGCTGCTGATAATATTTGTTTTCCTGCAAAACTAATGCATGGGCATGTTATGGATTTGATAGACAAAAAAGTAGATAGAATCTTATATCCTTACACAATTTTTGATGCTAAAGAGACACTTAGCGCTCACAATAGCTATAATTGTCCTATCGTAGCAGGATATTCCGATGTGATTAAAAGTGCTATTGATACAACAATTCCTATTGATGCACCCTCCGTTTCCTTTAAAGATGAAAAATTATTGTATAAAGCCTGTAAATCTTATTTGTCATCTTTAAATATTGATAAAAAAACGATTCAATCTGCATTTGAAAAAGCACTAAAAAAACAACGCGATTATGTTATAACATTAGCCGTTCAAAATAAACGGATTGTCGAAAATGCAAAAAAAACAAATCGTATGGTCATTCTACTTGCAGGTAGACCTTATCATATTGATCCTCTTATACAACATAAAATTGGAGATGCCATTGCCGATATGGGAATTGATGTTATTACCGAAAATATTGCCTTATTTACCGATGATGATGTTTTTAAAGAAGTGCATAGTATTTCTCAATGGGCTTATCCCAATCGTATTTTAAAAGCGGCTTATTATGTGGCTACATCCGAAGAAAATATTCATTTCGTATTATTGACTTCTTTTGGTTGCGGACCCGATGCTTTTATTATTGACGAAGTAAATGAGGTGTTGAAGCGAAGAGGGAAAAATCTGACTATTCTAAAAATTGATGATGTAAATAACATTGGTTCACAGCGTTTAAGAATACGCTCGTTGGTTGAAAGTTTAAAATTCGGTAGCGGAGAAAGAAAAATAACTCCTTTTAAAACATTGCCGGTATTTACCGATAAGCATAAACATAGGACTATTTTGGCACCTTATTTTGCCGATGGCTATTCAGAGTTGCTACCCTCATTGTTTTCGCTAATGGGCTATCGTTTAGAAAATTTAGCACCTCCCGATGAGATAGCAGGTGAGTTGGGACTAAAATATGCAAACAATGAGATATGTTATCCTGCCACTCTTGTTGTTGGAAGCATTGTTAAAGAACTTCAAAGTGGGAAATATAATCCGGACGATATTGCTGTTGGCATTACTCAAACAGGCGGGCAATGTCGTGCTTCTAATTATATTGCGCTTATTAAATCCGCTTTAATAGCAGCAGGATATGAAACAATACCTGTTGTTTCAGTAGCTTTTGGTAAAGATATGATGAACGAACAGCCGGGTTTTAAGTTAAAATTAAAAAACAATGTTGTTATTACTTATTTCTCACTTCTATATGTTGATTGTATTTTAAAATTATACTATGCTTCTGCTGTGAGAGAAAAGCAGAAAGGATATGCCAAAGAGTTAAGAGATAAGTATATTGAACTTGCTACTCCGTTTATTGAAAAAAGGAGTAAAAAAGGTTTGTTAAATCTATTTCGACAAGCAGTTCAAGAATTTGATGAGGCTATCGTACACGACGACAATATTCCGGTTATTGGAGTAGTAGGTGAAATTTATTTGAAACACAATTCTTTTAGTCATAAAAATATATTGGAGTGGTTATCCGATCAAGGTATTGAAGTAGTAGGACCTACAATGTACAATTTTTTCATCAATAGTTTTGTAAATAATCATGTCAATAAAAAATTGCATATCAAAGAAGTGGGTTTGCCTTTGTTTCTTTCCGACACTATTTACAAAATTGTGTATGCTTGTGCCAAACGTTTTGATAAAATTGGAAGTAAATTCAAATATTATCGTCCATTTTCTGATATTTTTCACGATGCTAAATTAGCTTCTGAAATAATTAATTTGTCTGCCAATTTTGGCGAGGGTTGGTTGATTCCTGCTGAGTTAGCCAGTTTTGCTGAAAGTGAAGTGTATGATGTAGTTAGCTTGCAGCCATTTGGATGTATTGCTAATCAAGTTATTTCAAAAGGAGTTGAGAAAAGAATTAAAAAAATATATCCGCAAATGAATCTTCTTTTTTTGGATTTCGATGGTGGTACTTCCGATGCTAATGTTTACAATCGTTTGCATTTTATGGTCGAAAATGCAAAGCAAACATTAGCTGAAAAAAAGAAATAAAAAGTTATCTATAGTTTTGTAATTCTTATATTTTTAAAAATCCATATTTGTACACTTTGGGTTCTATTTTTTCGGCAAGCTGTTTGAGTTTTTCTCTCAAGTCGCCAATTAAGTTTGTATATGTTTCGTCTGCACTTGTATTGTTCATTTTGCCTGCTTCGTTTCTGCCTTGAAAATGTTCTTTAATGTCGTAAAATGAAGCGTTAACATTAGAGTTGGGTTGTTGATGATAGTATTTCCATAATTCACGTCCGGCATTAAAAACAGCTATAGCTTCGGATGAAAATTTGAAAACTTTCAAATAAGGTTCTTCAGGTTCAAACAGTATCATAGGCAAATTAGGAAAATTTTTTCTTTTAGTAGGTTTTCCTTTTAAAAAGTCGGACATGAAATTGCTTTCAAATTTATCTTTAGCATCAACTTCTTGCTCAGTAAAGGGTATCCAATGGTTTGTCCCATCTTTACTTGAAATTCTATTTTGACCATGAAAAAGAGTATAAATTAACATTGCTGTCCGATAAAACTATATAAATGTAAAAATGTATATATTAACTACTGATTATCAGTGGTTGATATGTTTTTTTAGATTTTCCAAGCCCCCTCA
>JGI24710J26742_10002865_pt1 | contig 14988 bp, 13 predicted proteins | sample BioPla2DNA2_FD_26742 | JGI IMG/M metagenome (IMG submission 26742) | reverse complement strand
ATCAAGAGGTAAATTTAAGTTTATTAAAAAAATTAAAGTTTATTGCAAAGCCTTGTAAAATAGATTATGATATTTATTGTGTTATGAATATGTTTTTAGGAGTAATTACATGAATTCAGATAAAGTAAAAAAAATAAGTCTGGGTGTAAGTGTCATTATTGCAATGATATTATTTTTATGTCTGTATTTACTTGGTTATGACGATGTAGAGGATAATGATGAAAAAGCCTTAAATACGAAGATTACCGCTCCTATATCTATGAAGAATAATATTCTTAGAGAAAACAAGAATATCTATTACAGGTATAATCCGGGAAAAATGTCAAAGGTATACATCAATGTATTTTCGACAAAAGACAAGGATGGAAAAGAATATAATTTCTCTGACTTTGACATGATTGCCGCATGGAATAAGGATTTTAATCCGGTTCTGGATGCCAATGTACAGTTTGCTGACAAAGAAGAGCAGCCAAAAGAAAAGTCCATGAGTAATCCAAATGCTTCAATAAGAGTCAGAGGTAATCCGCAAGTACCGCTTAAGTCTTATCGTATAAAGCTCATGGATGGTTTTGAGGGGTATGAAGGACAATCGGTGTTTAATCCGGATAAGAATTCTAACGATCCCAGCAGAATTGCAAATAAGCTGGCACATGATCTTATTATGGATTTAAAGCATATATCCGGTTTTCGGACAAGCTTTCTTGAACTATATATAAGAGATGATTCCTTGACCGGTGAGGACAGTGAATTTCATTCCTATGGACTGTATACTCATATTGAGCAGCCCAATAAAGCATATTTAAGATCCCGTGGGCTTGATGAGAACGGCAGTCTGTACAGGGCAGAGGATTTTAGCTTCAGACTTACCTCACACATTAAGAATGTAGACAATCCCGATTATGATGAGCAGACATTTGAGGAAGTATTGGTTATAAGGGAAGGAAAAGATCATTCTAAACTTGTACAGATGCTTCAGGATATTAATGATGAGAGCAAGGATTTTGAAGAGGTTTTTCATACATACTTTAATGAGGATAACTATCTGACATGGCTTTCTATAAACATTCTTCTTGGAAATGCCGATGGGATGACGGAAGGTTTTTTGTTGTACAGCCCAAGCAATTCATTAGGTTTCTACCTTCTGCCATGGGATTTTGACAGTATTTTCAGATGGATGGAGGACGAAAGCAGTGTGTCCGATATATATGACAGTATGAAGAACGTGGTTTTGCATAGAAAATACCTGAGCATGGATGGAAGTTTGGAAAAATTAAAGGCAAGAATGGAAGAGCTGGTATCGGACGCTTTCTCTCCGGACAGAGTCAAATCCCTGATAAAGCATTATAGACCCATATTATTAGAGATGATGAACCGGTATCCTGACAATGTTATTTCGCCGATATCTCTTAATGAACAAATGGCTTATCTTAAGCAAATAGATGAAAGGATACTCATCAATTATAATGAATTCATAAAACGTTATGAGACAGGAGATGACTGATGGAATACAAAGGATATAAGCTTCGGAATGAATTGAAATTCTATATTAATACATATGTCTATCAGGTGCTGAGAGAGCGGTTGCGGCATGTGCTTACGACAGATCGGTATATGAGGGATGAAGAGGGATATCTGATAAGCAGTATTTACTTTGATGATATATATCATTCCGCTGTGAAAGACAAGATAAATGGTATACAGTCCAGAGAGAAGTACAGAATAAGACTTTATAATCATGAGGATACATTTATAAGACTGGAATGTAAGACAAAGTTTGATGAATATATTTCAAAACAGTGGGCGAGGATAACCAGACAGGAATATGACCAATTACTAAGCGGAGACTATGAGTTTCTGATTTCCAGGCCGGAGCAGGTATGCAGAAAGCTGTATGCAATGCATAAAACCAAATTGATGAAACCGGTTACAGTCGTGGAATATCAGAGAGAAGCATATGTTCACCCCCTTGGAAATGTCAGGATAACCTTTGATAAGAATTTATCAGCCTCCATCGGAGAGCCTGATATCTTTCATATAGATTATGAAACCTTACAGATTCCCATGGACAGCATGATGATTATGGAAGTAAAATATGACGATTATATTCCGGATTATATTAAAAAGATAATCCAAACGGATCGTTTGACAAAATGTGCAATATCAAAATATGTTATATGTAGAGAAATCAACAGAAAGGTGAGAGCAATATGAAAACATTTTCGGATATTTTTAAAAAAAGTTTTTTAAGCGACGCATCTATGGATTTGAACCTTTANAAGATTTTTATGTCCCTGCTCGCAGCATATGTNTGCGGTATGATTATTTATTATGTNTATAAGCATTTTTATAAAGGAGTTCTATATAGTCATAATTTTAATATATTACTTGTGCTTGTCAGTATGGTTACAGCATTCATCGTGCTTACAATCAGTTCAAACATAGTACTGTCCTTAGGTATGGTCGGTGCATTGTCAATCGTCAGGTTTCGTACAGCAGTTAAGGATCCTTTGGATGTCGGCTTTTTGTTCTTTGCTATCTCTATAGGCATAACCTGTGGAGCCAGCCTATATCTGATGTCATTTATATGTACAATAGTAATATCTCTTATATATATCTTAATGGTTAAGGTTAAGACAGACACGCATGTATATCTGCTTATATTAAAGTATGAGCAGAATGCGGATGAGGAAGTACAGAATATTTTATCAAAAATGAAATATGCAATAAAAAATAAAACCATATTCAAAGACAATATTGAATTGACCTTGGAAATGAAGATAAAAGCAGATGATACCGAATTTGTATCGAAATTATCACAAATCGAAGGTGTACATAGTGCAGCATTGGTAAATTATACAGGAGATTTTGCTGAATAAAAATAGAAGCTGCTGCAAAGTGTATCTATTAACCTGCTTTGCAACAGCTCCTTAATTTTATTCTATGGCTATATATTTCTTATTGTCCAGTTTTGCTGTTTCCTTATCCTTGGGGAATTTGATTTTCAGTACGCCATTTTCAAAAGCTGCCTTAAAATCCTCTTCCTTAAGATGGTCGCCTACATAGAAGCTTCTTCTGCAACTGCCACTATAGCGTTCCCTACGGATGTACCTGCCTTTCTTGTTTCTTTCCTCTTTTGTCTCTTCTCTGCCGGCTGAAATAGTGAGATATCCATTATCCAGTGAAGCAGTTATATCCTTTTTATCATACCCGGGAAGTTCAATCTCCAGAAGATATTCATCTCCCAAATCCTGAATATTAGTAGTCATCCATCCGGACAGAGGTAAGCGTGCAAATGACGGGAAGCTGAACATGTCGTCAAATCCATCGAAAAAATCATCAACAAAATTGTTTTTAAAAATGCTTGGTAATAACATAACCATTCCTCCTTAAACATACAATTTTTCGTTTTGAATCATTTTTAATTATTATATATCAGCTATCTGTTCTATATGAAATATAACACATATAATAAAATGTGTCAAGTATGAAAGATAAGTTTCACAGAAAATTCACATTTATCCATAAAACGGAGGTACTACTCTTTGAATGCAATATTATAAATTAAATATTAATGTTTACTTAATTTTTCAATATATACTTGAAAATATTATTAATAATTAGTATAAATGAGATAATAAAGTATATGGATTTATACTAAGAAGCAGAAACTGAGAGAATCGCAACCATATGTTAAGGAGGGCAACCTTCATGTTAGTTTCAGATAATGCAAAAATGCTATTTATCGTTAATCCCGTTGCAGGAAGAATCCATCCTAAAAGCAATCTTAACCACATTATGGATCTTTTTAAGGACAATGGCTATAATCTGACTGTGAAAAAAACAGCTGCCAGAGGACATGCAACCGAATTGGTTCTAAAATACGGAAAACATCACGATATAATAGTATGTAATGGTGGAGACGGTACTCTCAATGAAGTAATATCGGGTGTAATGAGGCTTGATAAAAAAGTTACCATTGGCTATATACCTTCAGGTACAACTAATGACTTTGCCAGCAGTCTTAACTTATCGGATAAAATAGAAACAGCAGCAATGACTATAATAAATGGACAGCCTAGGACAGTAGATATAGGCTTGTTTGGTGATAAAAGATATTTTAGCTATATAGCATCATTTGGGGCATTTACCGGAAGTTCATATTCAACTCCTCAATCGTATAAGAATTTAATTGGTCATCTGGCTTATGTATTGGAAGGAATGAAAGACATCCCCAATATAAGACCTTATCATGTACGGGTTGAAGCAGAGGGGCAGGTCTATGAGGGAGATTATTTATTCGGTGCTGTAAGCAATTCCATATCTATCGGCGGACTTCTTAAGCTTGATTCTAACAAGGTGGATTTGAATGACGGTTTATTTGAAATTATTCTGATTAAAAATCCCAAAACACCGTTTGAGCTTAGTCGAATGTTACTGTCAATAAGTAAGAAAGAATATACTGATAAATTAATACAGTTTATAAAGGCACCTGAAGCAACATTTTATATGGAAGAATCTATCCCCTGGTCAATAGACGGAGAATATGAAGCAGGTGTCAGTAAGGTCAGGATAAAAAATATTACGAATGCTATAAGTATTATGGTATAAGGTATTCCCTTCGTCAGCTTATTATTCTTGGTTGGGTTGAAAAAAGAATGATAAAGACTTATAATATAACCAGTTTTTGCACAACAGATGCAAGGAAGGTAAGGGATTTGTCTAATAATGGATAAACGAAAGAAATTAATGATAAGCGGAATTATTCTGGTCGTTCTGCTTCTTGTTTTTTGTTGGATGATATTTACAAGAAGCGGACGAAGAGTAATATATAGATTAGCAGGAAGTTATATATATCAAGGTATTGATAAAGATGATGATTTGGAAACAAGTTCTGTAATTATTCCGTTTGAAAAGGAACAATATAAAAATGAGAATAACAGTGCCAAGGCTAAGGAGACAGAGAATGTTGAACCGAAAATTGAAGCAAATGAGCCTGCACCAAGGATATTGCCGGATCCAAGGCATGAAGATTATGTCAGCAATTATCTGTTGTTTGGGGTGGAGGAAATACTTAATGCTAAGAACACCGATACAATTATGATTGCTTCCATTAATACAAAGGACAGCACTGTTAAGCTAACATCCATATTAAGAGATACTTATGTGGAGACTGAAGAATATGGACCAAGTAAGATTAATGCCATCTTTGCAATGGGCGGTGCAAAGGCATTTGTGAAGGTAATAGAAGATTATTTCCGTATTAAGATCGACGGATATGCATATATCAATTTTGAGGCTTTTGAGAATATTATAGACAGTCTTGGTGGGATATCCATTGAGCTTGGAGAAGAAGAAGCAGAGTATCTGAACACTACTAATTATATATCAAACCCTGCATATCGTAATGTTAAAGCCGGTTGGAATGAACTGAACGGAAATCAGGCACTTGGTTATTGCCGTATCAGACTGGTACCAACATTAGGAGGTACAAGTGATGATTATGGAAGGTCATTAAGACATAGAAGAGTATTAAATGCCGTCTTTAATAAATATAAATCTAAAAGTTTATTTGATTTGCTGCGTATATCCAATAATGTACTTGGCTATGTAAAAACCAACGTTAACAGACAGCAGATTGAGAAAGCCATTGAGGACTTAGTAGAGAACAGGATAGCTAAGATGGACAGTATGCGTCTTCCTGTAAACGGAGCATTTGAAGCACCTATTAAGTATCAAGATGTCGGTTACCCTTTAATATATGATTGGGATGAGAATATAATCAAGCTATATCAGTTCATATATCTGGATGCAAGGGAAGAAGCAGAGGTAAATTTGGAGAAATATAAATAATTATATCTAACCACTTGATTTCGGTTTTTTCCCTTTTGCAGGCGGAGATGAATAGTTATTAACCCTTTTTCGTAATGCTTCTCCCTGTTTGCGGGCAATGTAATTGCCAAGCCGGTTGTTCTTCTCATTGAATTTACATCCGTAAAGGAAGGAATCAAGATGCGGTAGGAATTCCTTTCTCACAATAATGCCTGATAAGCTTAAGATGGAATTTTTATCTTTAATCTTAAGTCGAATTACTCTATCAGTTTCAAGTTCTTCCTTAGTAATGAAAGCAACACCGGTTTCGCTGAGATCTTTAACTAATACAGAGAGGGCTAAAGGACCACTGGAAGTATTAATATATATAGGCATATCTTCCCCTATATACATCCTATAAGCCTCTCTCCGATTATAGGGCTTACCTTCTCCTCCTGCTGTATCGATTTTATGATAGATGGCACCATCATATTTTACCAGCTTAACAATGACATTATCCCATAAAAACACCTTACCGTTTATCTTGACGATAAGATTAATGCGGCAATTATCATTAAAACCTACAGTCTGGTCATTGACTATAATAGGAGAAATCAATACAGAATTATTTATAGTTAGTTGTACTTCACTGTCAAAGGATATGGTTTGTCCGCTATATCGTACTTCAAGCTCTATTTTAGCACCATTTGGTATATCATTAATAATCAAAAGGGCACCTCCTTAATGATACAATGTAAGTATATTACATATTAACAAATAAAACAACAATTATATTCAAAGACTAAACAAATTTTATTAATTTTTTGATATTTTTTGATGTTTACAGTATTACTTTATTAATACAGAAAAAATAAATGGGAAAGGTATGGTAACAGTAGAATTATGATATATCCTGCTAATTTGGAAAAAGGTTTTTATATCGGTGTTACTGCAACCTCTGCGGGCTTTGAAGATGAGGTTGATTTAAAGCGTCTGAGTAATGCAATAGCGAATTTTGAAAAGCGGGGTTATCCTGTTATTACAACTCCAAATGTTAAGAGAAGTGACAATAAAGGTCGAAGCTCAGATGCAGCTACTAGGGCGAAGGAATTATCAGACCTAGTAAATGATCCCAGAGTAAGAGTTATTATAGCGGCATGTGGAGGAGAATTTCTGCTGGAGATGCTTCCATATGTAGATTATATGGCGATAAAAAACAGTCCGAAATGGATACAGGGATTTTCTGATACAACCGGATTATCCTTTACAATAACTACGAATCTGGATATTGCTACAATATATTCATATAATTTCAGCAGCTTCGGAATGAAGAACTGGCATCACTCCTTGTCGGACAACCTGCTTATACTTGAGGGTAATGATATTGTTCAGAGCAGTTATGACATGTATCAGGACGGATATTATAAAAGAGTGACCGGTCTGGAAGAATTTGTACCGGAGAAGGAAGTGGAGTGGAGGAATCTGCCTCCTAAAGGGTTCGAAGGCATTGATGAGATTTATATTCAGGGTCGTATACTGGGTGGCTGTCTGGATATCCTAAAAAGTCTTGTCGGTACAAGATTTGATAAAACAGTTGAATTCGCCGAAAGATATTATGAGGACGGAATTTTATGGTTTTTTGAAAGCTATAATCTTAATAGCGAAGGCATGATGCATGCTTTGTGGCAGTTGAGAGAAGCGGGATGGTTTAAAAATGCAAAAGGCTTTATATTCGGACGTCCCGCAATGTATGAATCACTATATGAGATCTCTTATGAAGAGATTGTCTGCTCAGTATTGGGAGAGTTGGGTTTACCAATAATATTAGATGCAGATATTGGTCATAAGCCACCGCAGTTTTCAATTATAAACGGTGCTATTGCTAAGGTTAGGAGTAAAAATAAAAAAGGAACGATTATATTTGAAAGAAGGTAGCGGTTCTTATGAAAATAGAGAAAGATAATAATACATTATATCCTATGCTCTTTTTTATAGGAACGTTAATTTATCTGGAATTAATAACTCATTTGTATATTTATAATTCAATAGACGGAAAAATAATATATCCTATTACATTTGCAATCCCTATAGGTATATTATTCACAATTCTCTCGGGTTTTTTTGAACGCTTTGGAAATATGCTGATTATGTGGCTGCTTACATCGTTATCATGCTTGATTTTCGGGCTGCAGCTTGTTTATTACAGTGTATTTAAGGTCTATTTCTCATTTCAGACACTTGGTATGGCCGGTGATGCCATATCTGAATTCAGTGAGGAAGTAAATAATGCAATTAGTGCAAATATTATCCCTGTTTTATTAATAATGCTTCCTTTGGCTGTATTGTATTTTCTGATAAGATATGTTCTTTTATGCGAAAAAAGAAAGACAAACATTCAGGGATATCTTGTTATTGCAGCATTGTGTTTTCATTTGCTGGCACTTTTTTTGCTGCCTATATACAGTAAGGATGACTATACGCCATATGATCTGTATTATCATAGTAAGGTTCCTGAGCTTAGCGGGAGACACCTTGGCATCATAACCTTAACCAGATTTGATTTGTCCGGCATGCTTAAAGAAGAGGAGGAGCTAGTCTTAGTGGATAACGGTACTGTTATTATTGATGCTGAGCAGGATGAAGAGCCCACTTCTGCTCCAGCACTAAAGCCTAATACTAATGACAGCTCTGCAAAGCAGGACAATCCGGGGAACGGGCATACATCTGTATCTCCATCCTTATCACCAACTCCCTCATTATCACCAACTCCTAAACCTATAGATACTTCGCCAAATGTAATGAATATTGACTTTGAGGAATTGGCTAGGCATGAAGAAAACAAATCAATAAGAATACTTCATAAATATTTTGCTTCTTTGCCGCCAACCAACAAGAATGAATATACAGGTATGTTTAAGGGGTATAATCTGATCTTGGTAACGGCAGAGGGATTTTCACCTTATGCAGTTCATAAAGATTTGACACCTACTTTATATAAACTGATAAATGAGGGTTTTGTATTCAAAAACTTCTATACTGCTTTGTGGCAGACAAGCACCAGTGACGGCGAGTATGTGGCACTTACAGGTCTTATACCGGTCGGAACCAGAAGCATGTATAATTCACGTGATAAACTGCTGCCATTTTCTTTAGGGAACCAATTTAATCTTCTTGGTGTTGGGAGCAAGGCCTATCATAATCACACCTATACTTATTATGAGAGAGATCAGACCCATCCTAACCTTGGATATATCTATAAAGGTAAGGGAAATGGTCTTGTATTGGATTCAGATGTATGGCCCGGCTCTGATCTGGAAATGATAAATCATACTGTAGATGAATATATCAATGAGGAACAATTTCATGTGTATTATTTGACCGTAAGCGGACATATGAATTATACGTTTACCGGTAACAGTATGTCGTATAAGAATAAGGCGTTGGTTAAGGATCTGCCTTATTCTTCAGAAGCAAGAGCATATATAGCATGTCAGATCGAGTTGGACAGGGCAATGGAGGAATTAATAAAGAGATTAAACGATGCAGGTGTAGCTGATAAGACAGTGATTGCATTAAGCTCAGACCATTACCCATATGGTTGGGAGAAGGAAAGGCTTGATGAGCTTGCCGGCCATGAAATTGACCCTGAATTTGAAATATATCGCAATCACTTTATTTTATGGAATCAAGGTATGGACAATAATATTGTTATAGACAAGCCTGCATCCAGTTTGGATATTCTTCCGACCCTCAGCAATCTTTTTGGATTAACCTATGATTCAAGGCTTTTGATGGGACGGGATATCTTATCTGACAGTGAGCCTTTGGTTATTCTGGGCAACAGAAGCTTTATTACAGATAAGGTGATGTTTAATTCAGAAACAGGAGAGGTAATAAAATTAACCGATGAGGAGCTGCCTCCCGATTATGTTAAGAATATAAATGCCATTATAAAAAACAAATTCACAATAGCAAAAAGTATCCTATCATTAGATTATTACCGTTATTTATTTCCAAACTATCCTGAAGGATTTGTCACGGATAATGATTAAAAACAACAGTATAATATTAATAGATACACTTAAATCATAGTATTAAAAGAGGTAGATGTATTATGAAACTGACACAAGAAGATTTTAACAAAATATTGAATACTGTTAAGATAAGCTTATCGGAGGAAGAAGAGATTAAGCTTATAAAGGATTTAAATCAGTTAATCGAATTTATAGATACTATGAATGAACAGGATTCTGAAAATGTTGAACCGATGGCATATATTCATTCTATTAAGAATGTATATCGTGATGATGAGGTAACAGATTCAATATCAGGACAAAAGCTGCATGAAAATGCACCTGAAATTTCGGATGATTATTATGTGGTTCCCCGTATTATTCACTAATCTGAAGAAAACCGTTTGGAGGCAAAAATGAAGGAAATAACAGCGATGTCGGCTATGAAGGTGGCAGATAAGATTAAGAAAAGAGAGCTGTCAGTGCAGGAAGTTGTAGAAGCACAGCTTAAAGCGATAAAATTGAGAGAGCCTATATACAACTGCTACATTACCATAACAGAGGATAAAGCCAGAGAGGATGCCATTAAGGTACAGAGGCGGATTGATAACGGCGAGCTTAAGGATTCGCCACTTCCAGGTGTGCCTGTGGCTATAAAGGATAATATATGCACCGAAGGGGTAAAAACCACATGTGCATCCAAAATGCTGGCAGATTATGTTCCCTCATATAATGCAACAGTTGTCAAAAGGCTGGAAGATGCAGGAGCAGTTTTAATCGGAAAGGTTAATTTGGATGAATTTGCTATGGGAGGTACCACAAAGACCTCTTATTTTGGTGAAACGAAGAATCCATGGAACATATATCATACGCCCGGAGGATCCAGTGGCGGTTCATCGGCTGCTGTATCAGCGGAGGAGGCATTTGTATCATTAGGTTCGGATACAGGAGGTTCCATCAGACAGCCCGCCGCATATTGTGGATTGGTGGGGTTTAAGCCTACCTATGGTACTGTATCAAGATATGGATTGATACCGCTTGCATCATCTCTTGACCAGATAGGACCATTGTCCAGAAATATCTCTGATTGTGTTTCTGTTCTTGAGGTTATATCGGGGCATGATCCGATGGACGCAACATCCGTAAAGCAGGAGAGATTCATCTATCGTCAGGCATTGATAGATGATGTAAAGAATATGAGGATAGGTGTTCCCAAGCTGTATCTGGAGGAGGATTTGGACGAAGATATAAGATGCTGCTTTATGGAAGCAATAAAGACCTTTGAGGAAATGGGGGCTAAGGTGGAATTATTTGATTTGGATGAGATACGATATAGTGTACAGGCATATTATATTATATCATGTGCTGAAGCCTGCTCCAATCTGGCAAGATATGATGGGGTAAGGTATGGTTATCGTGCAGGGGATTATGAAGGACTTGATGAATTATACAAGAAATCAAGAGGAGAAGGCTTCGGATATGAAGTAAAGCGAAGAATTATGCTGGGGGCATATGTACTAAGCTCAGGTAATTACGAGTCTTATTACAATAAAGCCGGAAGAATAAGAAGCATTATCAGTAAAGCATATGAGGAAGCCTTTAACAGGTATGATGTTCTGTTCAGCCCCGAATCACTAAGTACTGCTCCTCAACTTAACGAGGACAGTTCACTGTCAAAGAGAAAGCATCATTCAGAGATACTGAATGTTTCCGTCAATTTGGCCGGTCTTCCGGCTGTAAGTATTCCATGCGGCAGGGATAAAAACGGGCTGCCTATAGGGCTTCAGATTATATCCAAAAAGTTTGGGGAAAGATCCATCATTCAAGCAGCCTATGCATTTGAAAAGACAAAACCGTACGAGCGACCGCAAGCTCTGCTTTAATAAATTCCCAAATCCCAACCGGAACAGTTTGTTTTGTCATCTGCTTGAAACAGTATTACTCATGCTTCGATTTCAATGTATAAGAAGTTCTAATATCTGTCAGTTTTACACTCCCAAGATAATAAAACAGATAACTCGCTTCGCTCAAACAGATCTGTTTTATTATCTAGTGCAAAACTTCCAGATATAAGAACGTCTAATACATTTACATAGGCGCATGGAGTAATACTGTTTCAAGCAGATGACAAAGGAAGTAGTTTCATTGGGATTTGGGCATTGAGAAACATACATATGAGTAGTGAGGAAGAATAATATGATGAATTATGAAACGATTATTGGTTTGGAGGTACATGTGGAATTATCCACAGAATCCAAGCTTTTCTGTCCATGCTCAACCAGGTTCGGCGACAAACCCAATTCAAATTGCTGTCCCGTGTGTATCGGAATGCCGGGAGTATTTTCGATTCTAAACAAAAAGGCAGTTGAGTATGCCATATCAGTCGGAATTGCTCTTGATTGTACCATAGTAAAGAGCTGTACGTTTGACAGGAAGAATTATTTCTATCCTGATCTTCCAAAGGGATACCAGATATCCCAAAAGTATTGTCCGATTGCAAAAAACGGAAGACTGATTATAGATACCAAGGACGGCAGCAAGTCCATAGGTATTCATGAGATGCACATCGAGGAAGATGCAGGTAAGCTGATTCATGATTCGGATAATAATCAGACGCTTGTAGACTATAACCGTTCAGGAGTTCCGCTGATAGAAATAGTAAGTGAGCCGGACTTAAGATGTGCAGACGAGGCAGCAGCGTTTTTAGACAAGCTGAGAATGATGCTGATATATATGGGTGTATCTGATTGTAAGATGCAGGAAGGCTCTATGAGGGTAGATATCAATCTTTCTGTCAGGAAAACCGGCAGCAGGGAGTTTGGTACCAGAACAGAGATAAAAAATCTGAATTCTGTTAAAGCAATAACCAAAGCAATCGAAGGAGAAAGCAAGAGGCAGATTGATATACTGAAAGCAGGAGGAGTTGTTGATAAGGAAACCAGAAGGTGGGATGATAATAAAAATGAAAGTATCAGGATGAGGACAAAGGAGGAAGAAGACGACTATCGATATTTTCCTGATCCTGATATTGTACCTATAGAAATTTCTGATAATTGGATAGATAGGCTTCGGTCATCGCTTCCTGAGTTTCGGGACGAGAAAATAATTCGCTATCAAAAGGAATATGGCATATCAAAATATGATGCGGAAGTAATAACTTCATCCGTTGAAATGGCCAAGTTATTTGAGGATACGACTAAACTGTGCGATTTGCCAAAGGAAGCAGCTAACTGGCTGATGGTCGAGGGGATGCGGCTGTTGAATGAGAATAACATAGATGCGTGTGATATTTGCATAACCCCGGAGAGATTATCAAAGCTGATTCTTATGGTTGAGCAAGGAAGAGTAAATCGTATTAAAGCCAAGGAAGTGTTTGAAAAATCATTTCTGGAGAATATAGATCCTGAGGAGTATGTGAAAAATCATAGACTTGAGATGATTTCTGATGCAAGTGTTATTAGGTTGGCTGCGATGAAGGTACTTGAAGATAATCCCGGGGCAGTATCAGATTATAAGAATGGCAAGAAGAAGGCCTTCGGAAATCTGGTTGGGCAGACCATTAAGGCTATGGATCACAAGGCAGACCCTGCGATAGTAAATGCAATTATTAAGGAACTTCTTGAGTAATTTATTGTTATTTGACAGCTGTTGTAATATAATAGTAGCAGGTTTATAAAATTCAATTAGCGGAGGTTATGTTGTGGAGGAGAGAAGAAAATCAAAAAGGATGCCTATCAGGCTTTCCTTGGAAATCAGCGACTTATACAAGCAGGACTATGTTAAGGTAGCTAATATAAATGCTCCTATTGAGGTTTTGAATATTTCAAAATCCGGGATTGGCTTCAGGTCAGAAAGCAAGCTTCCCATAGGCTATTATTTTAATGCCAGTATTAATCTGGGAGATAAAGAAACACTGCATAGTGTCGTAAAAATTATCAGAAGCCAACCTATTGATGATAAATTAACAATGTACGGATGCGAATTTGTAGGAATGGCAGAAGTACTGTCATTTGTATTTGATGCGTATGACTATAAGCTTGGAGAAAAAGAATCAGGTTAAGCTTACTATGCCCTGATATCGAAGGTATATCGGTGCATGTTTGGATCTGATACGTCCTGTTGCAGGATATCAGTTATAAAATCCGGCTTACTGTCCGATATCTGTGTCTTAACCTGAAGCTGATATCCTTTGCTGTTTAGTGCATCGATAAGCTCATTCAGATGCTTTGATATAATCTGTTCGGACGATTTCTCCACATAAAAAACCGCATTTATCTGCCGATTCTTAACAGAGATATGAATGTCCAAAGGACCTAAGTTTGTCATATCAAGGTGGAGTAAAACATTCAGACCTTCTGAATCTGTATGCTTATGATGCTTGCGTGTAAATACATACAAATCTCCATGAGCATCACGACCGGCAAGTCTGATAGGCAGTTGAACATACAAAAACATCTCATTCAGCATTCTCATAAACTGCAGATTATCCTGCAGTTTATTTATTGATGATTTAAAATCCGGCGAAATGCTCATCCTGAAATTATCTGTAAGCTTATCCAGCTTCTCCATGTCCTTATCAAGCCGCCTGTAGAATTCCTTAACCTTATCTTTATTGGCAAGCTCATCGGGGCTTAATGTCCATCTGCTGTGAAGAGCTTCAGATATTGTTTCCCGGTATGCTTCGGATTTGAGCAAGTGCACAAGCTTATCTTTGGCATCTTCAGAAAGCTTGCCGGACATGCCTATAAATGCCTTCACTATACTGTATATAGGGGCATAATTATCTATAACAGGCTGTGATGCTTCACTGCCAAACAGATCATAAACTACGGATAACAGGCTTTCTAAGGTCATAGTACCATTTGAAAGCCGGGATATAATATGTTCTGCCGTATCGCTGCTATAATATGATGATTTGTTTATATCGGTAATCAACATTTCCTTAAGCTGCTTCAGCTCATTATCGGGTATAACATGTGCTATAGAGGTATCAGGATATATTTGTTCCGGTATGCTTTTGCCGTCTGCTATTATATTAAGCAGCTCTCTGTGCAGGATGATAACACCCTCCGTATGATTATCAGAATAAACGCTTTCTGAGGGAACATCTGCATACTGAGTATTATTCGACCCGGAAACCATTTCTTCAGAAGTCTCTTGATTAACC
>JGI24710J26742_10002860_pt1 | contig 14998 bp, 11 predicted proteins | sample BioPla2DNA2_FD_26742 | JGI IMG/M metagenome (IMG submission 26742) | reverse complement strand
CTTACAGGGTATCCGTTGCCAATCCCTTTACCAAAGGCAACAATATCGGGAGAGATATCATAATACTCATAGCCAAACGATTTTCCCGTCCTGCCAACTCCTGTAGTGACTTCATCAACTACAATAAATCCATTATTCTCTCGTATTTTTACTTCTATCATCTTAACGAGATCTTCTGGTGGTAGTTTAACAGTACCAGATGCATTGCCCGGCTCAAAAATGAAAGCTCCTATTTTGTCAAAAGGTATATTTTTTAAAAAAGATGAAGGGTCTCCTTTGTAATCCGTTAAATCAAGTGAAATCCATTCTTCTTTATTTCTAGCTGCGGATAAACCATATGAGGATAAAAAATAACCATTTAAGCAAAGGAAATAAGGCTTATTCATTATTTTTTTTACTGCTTGAACTGCAAATTCAACAGCCTCACTGCCGGAGCTTAAAAAAACGCATTTCCCATCTATGTAGCCAAATAAGTTAAGAACTTTTTCAGCCGCTTCATCAACTATCTTGTTTGAATATCTATATCCTGCATGACTTATGATATTCATTTGCTTGATTATGGCTTCATTTACATGCCTGTTATTATGCCCTAAGGAAGTGCACCAGACACCTGATTCGAAATCCACATAGCTTTTCCCACTTTCATCAACAATATAGCAATTATCACTTGAAACAATAGTAGGATTTAATGTTTCATAATTACAATTTAGAGTTTTTAATTTTATCCTCCTCTAGAAAGTGGGCTGTTGCAACAGCCCTCAACCATTTATTCTGAATAAAACGTATCCCAATCACTGACGAACATAATAACCTTCAAATATTCTTCAGGTTCACTAAGGGTGGGCTGTTCTAAGGTTATCTGGCAGGTGGTAGCTCCAATCTTTCTTTCCCAACGAGATTCACCCTCACGGGTAGGAGTTAAACTTCTACTTGAANCTTCATACTGTTTCTTTTCCATGTTTTTCCTGTCATATTCCCTGGTAAACTTTTTATAAACCTGCTGCTGATCTTGAAAACCACCATACAAAAGGGTTGCAAATGCAATAGCGTTTTCATACTCTTTCACCGAGATAGGGTTAGTAAAATAAAAGGGTGGAAAGGAAATAAAAAGAAGTCTTTCGCCGTCCTTTTGGCTACTTGAAATACCAGCCACAAACTCACCATTTTCTGTACTATAAAGGTTATACAGAGATTATCCTTGCCGCTCTTTGCGCACCCAATCATCCTCTTCTATCGTACAGGATAGACCCCATTCTTGTAGAGCAGCCACAATTGTATCGAAATCCAACGGATATTGGGGTATGGGCAATGCCTGCTTTTTGCATTTATATAATATAACCAAGCTTAAAATAAGCACCAACATACATATTAGAATTTTTTTCATATGAACATCCTCTTTTCCAATGGTTCCTTCCTCTTTGATCCTAGGAATATTATTGAAATAATAGAAAATCAATTCTTTACCACAATTTTGATCCATTATACCACATTAACTAACATAATTATACTATATTTACCGATACTTCCTGTGCACATATTATATGTGTATCCCATACACTTTCTTAAATAGTACAGACTTATTTTCTCACGTATATATTTCTATCTACCCTTGCAAAGACGAATATAATAATGGATTTTACATAAAAGTGTTAGATTAGTCTTGACTTAGAGTTAAGTTCAACCCTTATAATAAAGATAGTCTATAATGACTTTATAAATTAATATCATTATAAGCATAAAGGAGGTTTTAAAAATGGTTCTACAGGAAACATATACATTAATGAATGGTATAAAAGTACCTAAACTTGGACTCGGAACATGGCAGATTCCTGAGGGAGAGCATACTTATAATGCAGTATTGTGGGCTCTGCAGAATGGATATCGACACATTGATACAGCGATGGCTTATGGGAATGAAGCCAGTGTAGGAAGGGCAATTAAGGATTCTGGTATTCCTCGTGAAGAAATATTTGTTACAACTAAGCTTCCAGCCGAGCACAAAGGGTATGCAGTGGCTCACCAGTGCTTTGAGAAATCCCGTACCTTATTGGGACTTGACTATATTGATCTGTATTTGATCCATGCTCCCTGGCCATGGGATAAGATTGGTTCAGATTGTACTGAAGGAAATATCGAGAGCTGGAAAGCATTTGAGGAAATATATGAAAGTGGTAAAGTAAAAGCTATCGGTATATCAAATTTTGAACCCAAGCATATCCAACCACTATTAGACAGATGCAAACAGGTACCAATGGTAAATCAGATTAGTTTTCATATTGGAAACCAACAGAAAGAGATTGTAGATTTCTGCCAACCATTAAATATTCTTATTACTGCCTATTCACCCCTTGCCACCGGTAGAATTATTGATAATAAGGTAATTGTAGCTATGGCTGAAAAATATGCTGTGACACCTGCCCAGATCTGTATCCGCTACTGCCTGCAGAAGGATACAATTGTAATTCCAAAATCTACAAAGAAAGAACGTATTATATCAAATGCAAAAGTAGATTTTGAAATTAGTAACGATGATATGAATAAATTGGATCAAATATAAAATATTGTACAATAATAGGAGCCTTTGAAGAGGGCTCCTATTATTAAAGTTCTCCTGCACACATGTTTTCAAGTAACAAAAAATCGCTAACCTTTGATTTATAAGGATTAGCGATACTTTTTCATGAAGCGCGAGACGGGATTCGAACCCGCGACCCTCGCCTTGGAATGCGAGGGATTTATTTAAATATATACCTTTTACTAAAGATATAGTTAATCACTATTACTATCACAGCTAGTCCTGCCTTTACATACAGGTTAGGATAATACAGCCTATCTACAAAGATATATAATCCTAGCTCCTCTACTCCAAGTGACACTAGTCTTGCACTATAAAACTTTGTGATCTTTATGGCTTCCTCTTTTCTATCATTACTCCTTGAGAGAAATACTATGAATTTATTGACAACATATGCAAATGTGACTGCTAATACCCAGGCAATAATATTGGATATTAAGTTAGGTATACCAATAACATTGCATAATAGATGATAGCTCACAAAATTAACTATAGTAGTAAGAATTCCAGCTATGGCATAATTAAGTGTTTCTCTATTAAATACCAAAGCCATTATTCTCTTAATTAGCTTAGATAGCGCTTCCATATTATTGAACATCCCTTCAATCAAAGTTTAATCCAAGTCAAATAATACTCTTCCTATAATCTGAGCCCTTGCACTCCCCTTTCTATTAACTCTATTTGTAACTGTTATAAGAAGCTTATCATTACCCTGTTCACCAAATATAGTCATAGGGTATTCTATATAGTATTCTTTTCCATGCTCAACAAGGTATCCCTCACTTGATGACTGAGCCAAATCACCCTTGATAGATTTCACAGGGGCGTTAATAAGTGTGGCCTCCCCTAAGTCATCAATTTGATAAACACCAACTGTTAGCATAGCTGAACCTGGATTAGAATCTCTTCCTATGAATCTAATTTTCTTGATTTTGTCCTTGTAGCTTATACCTTCGAAATTCTCATAAAATATATATTCTAAATCACTGTTTTGCCTTGCATCTTCATTGGTAATAGTAACCTCAGGTGCTTTAGTACCTAGTCTATAGGTAGCAACTAATGTGTTAATGAATAGTTTGACCTCATATTCATATTCAGGATTTTCAGGTATCACATCTACTAAGGAATCTATTGCCATATTACCAAGACCAGTATATACAATATTATCTTTACTGTATAGATAATAGTTGTTTCTTACATCATTAGGTGACACGCTATAGGGCCCTGTCTCTCCTGAGTGGCCCAAGTCATGATTATCTTTATAAACATAGGACTTCTCATCTGATAAAGCATACCATACACGTATCTCTGGGTCATCCATGTTCAATTGATAATACTGCATATGAGTAGTGCCTACTCTTATTCCCTTGGGAATATTATATGGGTAGCTTGTTATCTGTCCATCATTAACCTTAGTAACAAAGTCCGTCTCGTACCTATCAATTGCTGTACCCTGTTTAAATTCATTACCATATGCAAATGGGGGATAATCCTTATTAGCTTTATGCCTTTCACCCATACGAAGGTCATAGTATTCCAGCCACTCCCACCAATCTCCCCAGGAAGGGTATAAATTATTAGGATTACTATAAGCAACTAAAGCTCCATAGGTAAGCCCTTGTATTTCTGGATATGTATCTGGATTACCCTTATATATATTCTTGTTTCTAGCTTTACTTGGCATGGTAGCTCTGTCATACAAAGTTCCATCTCCAGATTTCTTAAGGGTGCCAAAGCGATCCATACCTGCTCTTCCCCTTAGATATTTGTTAAATCCATAGCCCCAATAAGGTAAATCCTTATTGTAAAAATCATATGAAGCTTTAGAAACATTAACAAATGATGTTGTATCATGAGTATATAATACACCTTTTCCTATATTTATAAAAGCAAGGATATTATCTAGAGCCCCATACTTATTGCTAATATCTGAGTAATGTTTCCCAAAGCCAAGTATAAGCATGTCATAATCTTTCAGCTTGTCTGTTCCATCAGGATTATTAATGTCAAATCTATTACCTTTACCAACATAAAAGCTCTCAAATTCACTAACAGTGAAGGTCCTTATATTAAAATTAAAGCTATCCAAATCCTTAGTATATTTATAAAAAAGACTGGTTTTGCCTGATACAGGGTCAGATAAGTCTTCAAGGTTCATGGTAGAATTATTAGCTGTTATCTGAAGAACATTGATTTGCTCTTTCATCTTATCCAGATTGCTTCGTCTATCCTTGATTGCTGAAAGCCCTGTAACCTCGGTACTAATATTGGAGTTATCCTTATTACTAACTATTAACTTCCAAGGAATAGCTCCATAATACCCTGATGAAAGGGATTCATTTACCCATATATTAACATCAGCCTTAGATTGTCCAGATGCTAATAGCTCCTTATCTTCATATCTTCCATCACCATTCTGATCTACTAAGATACTCCACTTATAGATATCTCCAATCTTTCCATCAGAGGGAGCTATAATTATAAAGCTATAGCTTAATTCCCTACTGATTAATAAAGTGCTTTCATCATTTTCCTTATAAGCTGTAGGTACAGAATTCATCTTTACAGATAATTTTTCCTTTCCTAGAAGCTCATTAAGACGTTTCCTATCTTCCTTACCATCCTTGGAATTACTAAGAATAACCTGGGCATCGAATAAAACCTGGTCATCATGATTTTTATAAATATTATTACTGATAAACTTATATAAATAGGATGAATCATCTAATATCCCTTTATCTAATGAATACAATTTATCGTCCAAAAGAACTGGTAAGCCCCCATCTACAAAGCTTTGTAGCTCCTCCATCTTTATACTGGTTATATCATTGCCTGGAAACCTATAAAAGTCCGCCGTAAAGTAATCCAATGTTTCAAAAGGGTATAGCCACCTATAGCCCTTGAATATATTACTTTCTATAAGTCCTAGATTCCATCCAAAGTTAATCTTTTCTGCCGCTTTAAGGTCCCCTAGTATACCTCTAAATGTATCAAATGCAATCACTCTATCTCCAACATGGCTATAGATAAGTCCATCCATAAGAGGATCATTGTATNTGGTTTTGCCATCCTTGGTATTCATNTTCCCTGTCTTGGTACCAATGTATATCATATCATAGNTGGTATATAAATCCTCTCCTTTACCAATAAACTCAGCCGTTGTCATCTGAACTATATTGATTTGACCAGAATATGTACCCACCATATCTCTAACCATATCCACTGTTAGAGTAAAGTCATTACTTGGCTCTAGGTCTAGAACAGTTATTGAAGCCTTTCGATTTCCCTTTGGTTTCACATATTTAAGAATATAGTCTATTCCATTCATAGGAGCAGCATTAATAGGTCTAGAGGCATTAGGATCTTTCTCCTTGGCTAACTTCTCAAGATAATCAAAAAACTCTTTGTTATAACCTACACTTGTCTTGGTCTCACTAATCTCTCTAAGGTTATAATTGATATTTATAAATCTCTGTACTATATCTGTATCCCCATTATATGAATAGGTATTGCGAATTACAGCGGTATGATGCTCACTACAACCAAGTATAATTCCCATATCCACTAGGTACTGTCTGTAATCTGGATTAGTGGCTGTTATCCAGGGTGGATAGGTTCCATCTGGAAATGGAGGTAGAAAGGTATAATAATTCCAATAAATCTTAGAATCATAATCCTTAAGACCATCATGCTTACCAGTAGTCCTACCTTTGCTATATGTATGTACAGTTACCTTAGGAGTAATAGTTCCCTCATTAGTATTAAAATAATCATTATAAAGCATCTCTGGATCCATCTGACGAACCATCAAGCATAACTTATATACATTATTAATATATCCTGTACCCTTTGCATCAGATATAGGCCCCTGTACGTTTTTCTTATCGCCTGCAGGACTAGTAATCATTGACATATCGTAGATAAAGCCCGCAGAATCCTCTACTATTCCAATTTTCATAAATAGCTCCATGGTTGTCTGCCAGCTTAAATCATGATCATTAAAATCCATACTATGGTTTTTATTAGATTTAATAAGCCCAGACCTATCCCGTCCATATTTCTCCCATAAATCAATTACTGTATTATTACCAGCATGGGCTTTAGGGCTTATACTTATCAAATCAGCATTACCAATAAGATCAATCTCTCCATTCTCATCAGGGCCTTCATATACTTTAAGATTTCTTCCACCATTGTCAAGATCATAATATTTGCTAAACTTATTAACATTCTTATTAAGCTCTTCAGGGGTTATAGTGACAACCCTTACATGATAATCAGAGAGCTTCTCATTAGATATACCTAGAACCTCTCTTTTAAATATTTCAGTGTTTCTAAAGAGCCAGTCATACTGCAGCTTATTGGTCCAATGGTTTCCGTCCCATTCCCATGCCCAACTGTATTTCATATCTTCTTCACTTAACTCTTCTTTTTTTACGGAATATGTTTCAAATGCACCATGGGCAAAGCCATTGAATACTCCAAACAGACTATTATCTGGCTTAGACACAGATGGATCTACAGGTTCTTGTCCACCAACTATATATCCAATCTGACCCATACCCCTATAGGGAACAATCTCAAGAATTATAAATGGATTTTCCTCAGTTCCTTCTTCTGCCTCTGGGTTGAAATCGGGAAATTTCATATAGCCATTATTAGTATTGGTAGCATGAACATTAATCTCCTGCCACAATAAAATCCCTAAGGATAGAGTGACAAATAGAAACAATGGTATTATGTATTTTAATGATTTATAAAAACTCTTCATCTGCCTCCTCCTGGGTTTTTTTTAGTATCCAACTTAATTAGTCTATAGGTTTAATTGGATTTCTTATGGTGATAATATAATTTTCCACATCATATGAATTATGGTTATATTTTAACTCCATATTAATCTCTATCAGATTGTTAGAATCACCTTCACCAGTATCTACTACATCGAATTCTTCAACATGGTTACTAAGGATTTCTTCCTCTCCTATAATTTCACCTAGGTTTCCCACCTTTTTATAGATCAGCTCCTTTTGATAGGGATTTAAAGTGACTATATATCTATGGTCTTTGTGGAATATAGTTAGTTGATCATCTTGATATTTTACGTTATTGGCTTCCATTATCAGCTCATTTAATTTTTTGATAATCACCTGTGCTTCCTTTTGTAAAGAAAGCTCTTCATTGGTGCCTCTATAGTTTCTTGAGCTATACTTTATAATGAATGCAGCTGACCCGATAACTATTGTGGAGATGGCAATAACTACAATTAATTCAATAAGAGTAATGCCTTTATTATCTAGATTTTTCACATCTTGACCTCACTTTAATATTTCTTCTTTTCCCAGTTTTCTATAACTACAAGATCTGGAATATTGACTTTGAAATCATCTCCACTTCCCTTGTCATTTCCAGTAGATTTATCAACAAGTTGGCGAAAATAATCATTAATCTCTGGATTGCTACTGCTTAATATCTTATTTACTACATCTTTTGAGGCTGTTATTCTAACACCGCCCCTTAGCCTAATTGTATGACCAGATAATATTAATCCTGTAAAGTTATCATTGACACGAACTGAACCACTGGCTATAACTATACCTTGCTTTCCTCCACCGGGAAGCTTCTCATCCCCATTCAGAACAAATTCTGAAGCTCCCTGATTGTTAACTATATATAGCACATATTCATCCTGGACAAGAACCCTTACACCTTCTATTGATAATTTATCCGTATCAATAATGGTATCAAATAAGGAATCTTTATTATGTGGCTCCTTGGAAGGCTTCTCCCTAAGAGTTCTTGAAATATTGTTATACCTTTTAGTAAGATCTATTGATAAATCCTCTAAAGCCTGTAAAGCCGGGTTTTTGTTATCCTCAAAGTCTGGGTCTGGATTAACATTGTTGATAATCAAACCACTCTTTTCTACATCATTATAAGTAAAAAGATTACCCCTTGATAACACATCCACAGTGTTGGGAATGCTAATATTCTTCCCATATTGTTTAATCCTATTATCAACTATCCCTATAGCATCATCATAGTTATAGGTTTCGTAATATTTCTCTAGGTACCTATTAGCCATCTCTTCTGATTTAAACTTCAGATAGTAATAAATCAAATCCCTAGAAGCTGCTTTATAAAATATTTTTGAATAGCCGTCTACATAGTCTTTAAAATCTATTGAATTATCAATATCCTTATTATAGTCAACCTCTAAAACCTCTGATGGGCGGCTATAATAATCTTCAAGACTTACAGGGTTGGTTCCTGCCCATATATATTCTTCTGGAACCAGATAAGCATATTGATTACCTTTTATAGCAAGGGCTTCTCCTGTATATATGTCACTATCATTACCTCCAGCAACATTACCTGCTGACCTTGGATCAAGATAGGCCCGCCCAGCAATAACCAACTGATCAATTCCAGATAGATCAAGGCTTGAATTAAGACCATTTATAATTATGGCACTACTTCCTCTTGATGAAATCTCCTCACTAGGAACCCCATCTCCTTGATAGTTATAGCCATAATATTTCCCTTCCATAGTTACTTCACTGTTCTTACCGTTAAGGGTTAGATCATCAGCAACATATGTTTTTGCTCTTATATCAATAATAGTAGGATTACTAGTCTTTAAATCCTTGCTTTTTAGTGTCTCTATATTTTTAGCCCATAGGGATGGGTTATCCTTAATATTTAGTATACTTCTATCCCCAACCTCAATATTGCCTCGGGTAATTATATTGCTACTATTATGGAAGGTTATCTGGGAGCTATTATTAATTGATATGCCGCCAGATCCGGCGTAAGCATCTCCTGAAACCATTACATCTTCCGCTGAATCTAGTAATATCTGCTTATCAGCAATTAATCCATAGGTGGCAAATATGGGACTATAAGTTTTTCCTAAAGCTAGACTTACACTTGGGGTATTGATTCTAATGTCTGAAGAAATAATTGTACGAATATATTTTCCATCCCTGTATCTGACTTGGACATTTTCAAGAATGATATATCTTGGATTTAAAGGATCTACCTGGTCCTTTGTAAGAATATTATTCCTTGGTTCTATATCTAAGCTTGCCTTGGATTCTATTATGAACTCCTCTAGGAGGCTAATATCATACATTGTCCCATCCTCAGTAGCTTTTAGTTTATCAGATAATATATCTACGAATTTCCTTGCGAATATTGCTTCCTTTTCCTCCCCCGTCTTATATGCATTAGCTAGGTAATTCTCCATAACAAAGGTATAGGCCTCCTCTAAAGCCTCTCCTGTTACTTCCTCTAATCCAGCCTTGATTTCATCTAAGGCTGTCTCAGTCTCGTAGAAATTCCTAGTTTCCTTTTGGTCAAAATCGGTGGACTTAAGATTACGAACTGTTGAGGAGAGAATTAAAGAACCTAGGATTGCTATAAAGGCAATACAGGTAACTACAAGAATCAAAGTAGAACCCCGGTTGTCCTGGGCAATATAATTATTATCCCTCATAGTCTTATTCCCCCTTTGTTGAAGTAAGCTCTAGAGCAAAAGCCTCTTTGGCGAAGTTTTTACCTCCCTGATACAAAGAAACTGTCACCTCATATATTCTATTTCTTTGGTTCTCTTTCTTTACAAGACCCTTATTAAGCACAGCTCCAGTAAGTTCAATTATTTCTGTATTAGAATATATATGTATTTTATCAGAGCTAACAGCTTTTACTTTAACATTATCATTACCTATGCTATTTTCTTCTTCCTGTCTTATTAGGAATAGATCAATATAAAAGTCTTCCTCATTAAAATCATGAGTATTCACAATTACCGCATCATTTTTTGTAGGATAATAAAACACATACAGACCTTCTAATTTAGGCTCTATATAATCTTCATATATAACATATGATACTTCACCTGCTCCCCTTATGGCTGGGGCTGAATAATCATAATTAACATTAACTAAAAAACCCGTGAGACTTTTTGTAAGATTTACTTCTATCCTTCTTCTTAAATCATACTTAATTTCATCATCAAACTCTTCCCTAGTTAGATAGTCATCCTCATCTGCTGAATCTAGGTTGGCAATATAGGTAAGATGATTATAATATAGCTCTGTCTTAGCATGATCCATTTCATCAGATTCTAGAGCCAGAACATTAGTATCTTTATTAATTTCCTCTATTATAGGCATCTGGAATTTATTATAATCTCCATATTCTTCAGTATTCTGGACTTCATAATATGGAGTTGGATCAAGCTTAATCCTTGCGTCAAAGTCATACCCTCTAAAGGAAATGTCCTTTACATTAAAAACATAGGGTTCTTCTCTAGAAAAATCCATATCCAGATTGCCATCATAGCCTAATTTTTCAGCTACTTCTTCTATAGACTTACCCTTCAATTCTTCTAGGATATTCTGTGCCAATAGAGTTTCAGTCTGCATTCTTTCTGCCCTGGAATTAGCCTTAGCCCCCATTACAAAGCTGTTAAGTAAAGGCACCAATATAATGGCTAATATTGCCACTGCTACCAGTAGTTCCACTAGGGATAAGCCCTTATCATTTAGCCTGAACTGTTTATTATTAAATTGCAAGGGTTTCCTTTTGTAATTCATCACAAACTCCCTATTCAGCAACATTTTCTTCCGATCAATTTATATCCTCTTCCAAAATCTCTGGAGGCTCTATTGTACCAAATATATCATCAACTCCTAATGGAACATTAATCATAGGAGCTATATATTCCCTTCCGTATTCAGGCAACATATAAAAATCTATAATCATTGACCCAGTTAAGTAACCAGTAGTATCATCAAATGCTGTAGTAAAGCTTCTGATGTTTACTTTACTATCATATTTGTTCATATAATCAATGGCTTTCTTCAAACCATCATAATCAGATTTATATGAAATATTTATTCCTAAGGAATATAGAGATAGTTCATCCCTAGTAACATAATCCTTCCTCCATGAACTTGGTTCTTCCCTTTCTGAATCGAACTCTATTAGTTCATCCAGGGTTTCTTCCATTGTCTCCTCAGGGGGGGCCTTATTAGTAGAGGTTAGGTTAACAATATCCTCGAATGTGACTGTATCCACTGTCATATCTGCATGCTCTTCTAGCTCCATAACAAATAGCAGAATTCTTTCCTGAGTTAATGAAGCATCATATTTATGGGATATTTCATCAATTTCAGTCTTCATATTCTTAATCTCTTCAAGATAATTCCCTTCATTGTCAGTCCTATTATTTAATTCTTCTAGCATTTCCATATTAGCTGCGTTTTCAGTGTTGATTTCATTGGCCTTGTCCTTAAAGGTCATATAACCAAATTGATAAGAGACAACAAGGATGAGGATTGCGAAAAAAGCAATGATAAGATTACTTTCCCTAGAATATCTATTCTTAGTCATCTTTAGTATCCTCCTCTAGCTTTAGTAAATCATACTTTGCAGATATAATAAAATGAACTATCTTCAGATCATTTCCCATATTGTCTTCAGTTATCTCATTAGTTCTAATATCTTTAATATATGAGATGTTTTTTAGGGACTGCAAGGTCTTAGCAGCTTCTTCTTTATCACCAACCCTTATATTCAAACTAATATCAGAGGAAGTAACCATCATAGTTGATACTAAAGCTTTTTCTGGTAATTTGTCTTCAAGCTCACTTATCAGATCATTGAGATACCTATTAGGACTAGTACTTAATGATTCTATCCTCTTCATTTGCTCGTACAATCTTTTTGTTTCTACATAATCATCATGAAGCTCATTAATATCAATAAGCTTATCAATATCTCTTCCTATTGTTTTTTGATCAATTAAAGAAGTCCGATACTCAAGATAACTAGTGATTGTAATAATTATTCCAATTACCAATGAACCTACTATAAGGGCAATTCTATTATTAATTGTTATCTGTCTTTTTGCCTTTAAGAGAACCTCACTGGGTACAAATTGAAGAGGATCAATAGAGGATCCAATACCAATTAGATAGTCAGTTAGTACATGACTATCTGTAGTAAGTTCTTTCACAAGTTTTTTACCAAAGGTAACATTGCTTAAGGTTTCAACCTTCTTAACAGTAATTCCTGTTTCCTTATATAAAAGTTCATCCATGGCAACATTATCTGAACTATTACCAAGAAGATATATACCATGAACTCTTTTATTATTAATAGAATAATTATAGTTCAATATACGAAGTACATTACTTACAAAATATCTATGAGAATCTGTTATGCTTCCCTTAGCATCAATAGGGCTTGTCACAATGTCTTCTTCCCCATCATAAGAAATTCTAGAAGTTGCTGCCTCAGCCTGTGCTTCCTCTAATTGATTCTGAAATTCATGCTCCCCATAGGAAATCGTTCTCTGAAGCATTAATATACCATTATCTATTACACTTATTAAGGATGAATGGTCCCCTATCTGAATGAACAGGCTGCTACCCTCCTTAACTTGTGATTTTAGTATCTGATAGGAGCTATTGCCTACATAATCTGTAGCAACCAGCCTAAGACCCATAAGTTTAGCTAAGTCATAATAATTCTCTACAAGCTTATTAGGTGCAGCTAGTAAATATAAACGTAGCTTTTTATCATCTTTTTTATTAACTCTCTCCAATATCCTATAAGAGATAGTATAATGAGATAAATCCACAGGAAAATATTCAGAAGCATTAGTTGATATAATCTCTTGAATCTTAGAAATCCTCACAGGTGGCAATGTAACTTCCCTACTAGCTATCTTTGTAGAGGAAATTGTAAATATCACCCGCTTACTATTAATCTTAGCTTCCTTAATCTTCTCTTTTAAAAGCATTGCTAGTCTATTATTATCTCTTATATAGCCGTCGTTAAATAAATTCTCTGGTGTTGGCAATGTAATACAACGGTATAAACGAGGATTATTCTTCTTTAAACTGACTTCACAAATCTTTATTGATTGAAGTCCTATTTCAATACTAATTACTTTATTCGACATTCAATTCCCCCTATGTAAGAATTTGCTTATCCAGTCATATTAATATACCAGTTAACAAGCTGCTTTCCATAAATCATGGTAATCATCATACCTACAGAAAGATATGGTCCAAAAGCTAATTCTCTTCCTTCTTTACTTATCATCATTCTAAGCCAATGAACTATTGACCCTATAATACAAGCTAATATAAATGCTAACAAAATCCAAGGAAATCCTAACACTAGTCCCCCTGTTGCCATAAGCTTAATATCTCCACCACCGATACCCCTTCCCTTTGATAGATAATATATCAGAAGCAAAAACAAGCTTACACTAGCAAATCCAATCAAATAAGCTAGAACATTAGATAAATCAAAAAACACCCTTATAAGTCCAAGTATCCCTATAAAGTAATTAATCTCTTTAGGTATCTCATATATATGTAGATCAACTACACTAACTACAATTAGACTACTGCCTACTAGGGAATATATTAGGCCTATCCAGCCAAATCCATAAATATAGAATACCAGTGCATAAAACATTCCGTTTAGCATAGGAACAAGAACATGCCATATGGACATATTCTTACTTTTCTTCTGTGACTCATTGCTTTCATCTTTTAAAAATCGGCATATGCACAGAAGTAATAAACCTCCTATGCATATGCCCCATAGGAAAATGAACATGTAATAAATCAGATTATTAGTCATGGCTAGTCTCACTTTCCGATTTAATAATTTTTGAGAAGTAATACAAAACATGCCTAAGTACCAACGACTTCAAACAGTTGCGAATAATAATATGTTTTTATTACTCAGGATAAAAATTATGTAGTGCACAATATTTTTTNNNTAATTCGCTCTTACATTTAACGAAAAATTCCCATCATCTTTAGACGTTATTGTAATCTTAAACTCAGTTCTATCTTTTGCCTTAGCTTTTGGTAACTCACCCAATATTGATTTAACTTCCTTAATAAATGGATCAGTTTCTTTCAATTCACTTGAACCAAAATTAAAACCATTCTTCTCAATATCAAATGTTATTGAATTTTTACCATCGAACTTACTCATTAAATCTTTGTAGGCATCTTCATCAGTTATAGCCATCTCTATGGCACTATCGATAACATCAGCTGAATTCAGATCTGCTGCTACTCTTGATCTCTCAATGTACTTAATAACCTGGGGAGTTGCTGCTCCTACTAAAACTCCTATTATTGCAATTACCACAATAAGCTCAACTAGTGAAAATCCATGGTCGTTTAATCTCTTTCTTTGTTCTTTCATACTAATAACCCTTTCTTTCTTACATTAATATTTCTCAAACGCATAGGTCTTTCGACCTATATGTTTGCGAGGCACAAAGCTTATAATATATAATTTCTCGAATTATATCAATATTTTTTAACTGTGAATTTATGGTAATTTTATTGATACTATTAATTAACTTCTATAGGTCTAGAATAA
>JGI24710J26742_10002859_pt1 | contig 15006 bp, 13 predicted proteins | sample BioPla2DNA2_FD_26742 | JGI IMG/M metagenome (IMG submission 26742) | reverse complement strand
CGGCTTGGGCGTTGAACGAGCTATCACCTGGATTTGCGGCCTTACACACGTAAGAGAAACAATCCCCTTCGCAAGAATGATGGATAAAATCTGGCCATAAATAAATCTTAAGAAAAGAGCTCTGAACTTTAACTTCAGAGCTCTTTTCTTAAGATTTTTTAAGTTATCTTTATATATTTATTGAGCCGCTTTTAAGACTACCGGAGTCGGGAGAGAAGCTTGAGGAATGTTCAGAGGAGCAAGATCAGCTTCCTGAATTTCTGCTCTGTCATGTAAGTCTTCCGCTAACACATTGTCTGGAGTATAGATTCCTGACGAAGCAGCACCGCAGGCTGCAGAAGCATCAGTTACAGTAGGGCCGAACCTGAGCTCATCCCCGACTTTCAGATTAGTATCACCTGTGATCGAGAAAATTGCAACTTGATCACCTTCAAAACTGTCTGTCTTAAGCACAACATTTGTAACATCTGCAAACAGCTCAGTCGATTTTTCTCTTCTTTGAAAGACGCCCGCGCCTAACGTCAAAGCACCTATAGGTCTTGTAAAAGTAACTTTTATGAGATCGCCTGAATCAGGGAGACCGTTTTTATTATTATCCACAAACCATGCCTGAGCAGGAGCAAAAGGAGGCTTTGTGTCCATTACTATAACATTCGTATCGAGTCTGCCGTCCTGTGCGCCGGAAACTATAAAAGAACCTGCATAGGAATAATAAAATGGTCTGCCCCAAGCATCGTTCATGTTACCTGAAATATAACCCATAAGACCCGTTTGCCAATTTTCCAAATCAAGTTTCAGGTCAGTTCCATCTTCTTTTGTGGGCTTATACATATAGTTGTGATCCATCTCAAAGCGCTGTATAGCAGAGCGTATGGAAGTCATAGTCTCTTTGGTCTTAGTGATTTTGGCTTCTTCGACATAGCCTTGCACATAAGGAACGGTGCCAGCCACTAATACAGCTATAATAGCCACAACAACCATCAATTCAATCAGAGAAAATCCTCTTCTTAACATTCATATCTCCTTCGCAGTATCTATAATTGCACTTTCTTTAACTAGAATATTCTACAATAGCCGAGTTTTTAATTAAAGCTNTATTTACTCAAAAGGTTATTTTCCTCCTATGTGCATCTCATCTTCAAAATCAGTATTAACAAGAGTAGGAGTCACCAGCATAATCATTTCTGTTCTATTTGTTTCTTTACGTTTATTTCCGAAAATACTTCTTACAACAGGCAGCTTATTAACAAGAGCCGGAGATTCTTTTGTTTCAGAGCCCTTGTTGTTTATCAGACCGCCCATAACAACTGTTTCGCCGTTTTTTACACGCACATAGGTACTGGTTGTTCTTTCCGCTTTGTGAATCTGCCCATCGGTGTTTATGTCCAATACTGAGTTGATAGTAGTATTCAACTCCATGCTGATTTCATTATCTCTGCTTATTTCAGGAGTGACTTCTAAGCTTATGCCGACCTGAACGTCTTTATACTCTTTATAAAGCTGAGGCACATATCCGTATCCTCCCCAATATGGAGGACTGCCGCTAGCTATTTCATATTTGTAATATGGAACAGGTATAACTTCGCCTATATTAATATTAGCCTTTTTGCCATGCACAGCTCTAATTTTGGGGCTTGCCAAAATTTTTGCTTGAGATTCTTTTTCAAGAAAATCCAAAGTCGCAGGTAAAGCGTAACTGCTGGGAATACGGCCTATATCCGCAACCTTAATCAGATAATCATCCAATCTGATCCCCAGCTGCTTAAGAGCAGTTCTGTTGATTTCAATAAGCTTTACTTCAATTATTGCTTGTTTCAGCTTTTCATCACTGCTTTTTACTATTTTTTCCAGAAGTTTTATATTTTCCGCCGTATCATAAACAGAAAGAGTGTTTATGCGCTCATTCACAGAAAAGCTGTCTACATTTAGACGTTCTGAAAGAGCCTTGTTCGAAGATATGGTGTTAATTATCTCGTTAGGACTCGCATTAACCAGCTTGAAGGTTCTAAACTCTTTCGGAGCATAGTCATACTTTGTATCTTTTTCGCTGATTATGAAAGTATTTTCATTAAAAGCTGTTTTCACCAAGCCATTGCTCTGTATCAAAAGCTCCAAAAGATCATCAAGGCTCAAGTTTTCGACATAAAAATTAACACTTCTGTCTTTAACATCCTGATGAACAACCAAGTTTATGTTCATCATTCTGGCAAGTGTCTGCAGAGCGTCTTTAAGGCTCAAATCTTTAAAAACGAGTTCTTTGGCCTTTTTTGAAGAAGATGAATCATCTGAGGCAAGCGAAACAACCGTTAAATTTCGGCCTTTAAGGGTATACTGGAAACCTTTTTGAAGCAAAATGCTCTTCAGAGCTTCTTTGAGGGTCACATCATAAGCATGTACAGTAAACTTGCCCTTAACTCCCGAATCAGCAAAGATTCTTAAATCCAATTTTTTTGCTATGGCCTGTAAAATTTCCATCAGCTCTGTATCAACAAAAGACAAACTCAGTTTTGAATCAAGAATAGATATGGGTTGAGCAGAAGTTGTTCTTGTATAAAGATCGTTGATAGTATTTTTTTGTTGAGGGACGACAATCTGCTTTGAAGCAACAACAGGAGTTTTACGAAAATCTGCAATGAGCCTATCAGACACCGTTCTAACCTGCAAAGCGAAGTTTTCAAGAAAAAACATGGTTACACGCATAACTGGCGGATTTACTGAAACTTGGCTGACTCTTAAAAATTTTACAGCAGGATGAGGAGATGCCAAAATTTTTGGTGTATTGCTGCCTAAAACGCAATTATAACAGTCAATACTGTACACATTGTCGCTTTCTTTAATTAAATTGAAGTCACTTACAGGCAAATCCGGGAACAGCATGATACTGTTGTCAGAATAGGTGACTATCTTAACTTCGTTCAAAATTCCTTGGGCAAAGAGAGGCTGAGACAAGGCAATAAAGCACAGTAAAACTGTCCAAATGCCTGCCGATATGTTTTTTTTCAAAACACCAATAAAATTTATCATTCAATTCTCCTAACCCAATATGCCTAGTGCTGCATTTTATTTACTTTATACTTTCTAATTTATTCTGCTGCCGTATAATCACAATTTTTGCCTGCTCACTGATTAAGTAGATTAATAGGACTATTCGGAAAAAGCTCAACAATTTATTATGATATTTATAGAAATCTTGTTGTCCCAGCACCGCCAGGTACATTTCCTTGCGCTCCGCTGATCACTCTTGCCATCCGGAAAATAGGGATATACATAGCAAATAAAATCACTGCAACAAAAACGGATATAATAATTACAAATAAAGGCTCTAAAAAAACAGTAATCTGGTCAATTATAAAGTTTACGTCGTCTTCGTATATTCCTGAAATGTTCTCAAGCATAGTATCAAGACTGCCGCTCTCCTCACCAACATTGATCATCTGCACAGCAAGCTCGGGCATAACTCCGGAATTATCCATAGCAACAGAAAGCTTTGTTCCTCCCTGCACATCTTCTTCCACAGAGTTCAAAGAATTCTTTATTTTCTCATTGTCTACCGATTCCTTTGCAATTGCCATAGCGCTTATTATATTGATCCCTGACTTGAAAAGAGTTGCAAGATTAGTAGCATAGACAGCTATCAGATACTTCTCATAAAGAATCCCGAAGAAGGGAACAGACAACTTCATATTGTCAAAAATATATTTGCCTTTAGCCGTTTTTCCAAACCATTTGAGAAGGAAAAAGATTAAAATTGCCAAAGCAATCAAGGTCATAAAATGACTTACAAAAAAACTTGAAAGACCTATAACGAACTTAGTAATCCCAGGCAACTCATGCCCAAACTGACTGAAAAGCTTTTCAAACTTTGGTATAACAAAATAAAAAAGAAAAGCCACGACAGCCAAAGTCACAGAGAAAATTATGAATGGATAAGTCATAACACTTATGACTTTCCTTTTTATTTTAATTTTGCGCTCAATCAAAGCGGCAAGGCGCTCCAAAACCAGAGGCAAATTTCCTGATTCCTCTCCGACCCTGATCATATTGCTGTAAAGAGGTTCAAATATGCTCTCATGATTGTGCATGGCAACATAAATCGGACGGCCTCCCTCAAGATTTTTAACGCAATCTTGCAAAGCTTCGCTCATTAGAGGGGATGTCATATGTCTTGAAAGAACATCAAGAGAATGCAGAGGCGAAATACCTGCTTTAGACATTGAGCAAAAATAATTTGTGAATATTAAAAGCTCGCTGTCAGAAACCTTCCTGAGAGAAGCCAGAAAAGTTTCTTTAAAGCTTGTTTTACGTTTTCTGTTCTGCTTTTCCATGTCGCCTTCATCATTTTATATTTTTTTCAGAAATCAATAGGAGTTCTACGAGTTCAGAAAAACAGCCGAATAGCTTCTAATCAGTATATAAAGTTAATCCTTGGTAAACAAGCCTGATGTCTTTAAATTCTTTTAAATGGCTTCCAGAATCCGGCAACAAATCATATTGCCAGTCATAGTCCTCCCAAGCGTATATCCAACCTTCCCGCCCTTCTGGACTTGAGTCATCCGTCAGCCTGAGAACTTGCAATTTGTTAGAAGAAATATCCAGCATATGTTTCGGATTTGTGATTAAATAAGCATCAAGATCGGAAACTTTTCGAGGATAAGACATCCTGCTCTTAAAATGCCTCGTCATAGCCTCTTTTATTAGCCCAAGATTATATCTGTACACTTCTATTTTAGCTTTCTCTTGTTCATTTCTATGATAGGAAACCGCAATTATAGTTAAAATAGAAACCAAAAGAACTGCAACTAATGTTTCNACAAGAGAAAAAGCTTCTTTNTCGGAAAATTTCCTCATTCTTTTCTAAAAATGACTATTGTTCTTTCAGGGNCACCCTTGTAATCAATAATCATTGAGAGCGGCCTATAGCCTTTTTTGCTTAAACTGATATTGCCNTATTCTTCAGTTATAGATGAAATTTTAAACTGCCCCTGATTGTTTGTACGGACTGTCNCTTTTCCGATTCTCACCTCAACACCCTTCAGAGGCATATTGGTGAAACCATCCAAAACTGTGATGGTCAAGCTTGGCCTGACAGGAGCAGGCTGCATTTTGATTACAGATTTCTCTGAAAGCTCTTCAAGGTAACCTGTTCTTGTAACATAACCGTCTGCAAGCACTGTCAAGTGTTCTGCAAATTCATTCAACACACACGAGCCTCGCTTGTCGGTTTGATAAATTTTGTCCAGACTATAGATCAAAGCTTCAGACAAAGGCGCATCTGTAACGGAATCCACTATTCTCAATCTGACTTGCTGCTTAGATTCAGGCGCTTTTCTTTCTTTTGCAAAGCTTTTTTCACGCTTAATTTCGATAGGCAAAGAAGAGGAAACAGTCTCTTTACTCATAACAAGACTTTCCTTCTCTTCTAAATGCTCTTTACGAATTTCAGATTTTTTTTCTTTGCCATCAAGGTTATCAAGGTCAGCAGTGCCTTCATAAGACAACAGCTTTTGTGTTCTTATAGCCCTGAGAACAGCCAATGAGTGCTTAAGATCAGCAAACTCAAGCTTTCTTTCTCCGTTAATCTCAGAAGTCCTCTCTTCGGGAAGATTAGGCAAAGATTGTATGATTTCACTTTTCAATGGCATTATTTCAGAAGCTTGATAAATTTCAGCCTTTTTCGGAGTTTCTCGCCGCTGTTCCGCCTTAATCAAATCATGTCGCTCTGCAATAGCGGGAGCGACAGAAAAACCCGAAGGAACTGAGCTAACAGGCACTTTTTGAGTTTTCTCAGAAATAGGAAGGGGGGAGGAAAAGTCAGGCAAAGTTACAGTCACATAAGGATTTCGCAAAAAGCCCTCTTTATAACGAGCTTCTATAAGTTTTTCTGCTTCAGAAGGCTTCAGTCCCTGTATTCCAACAAAGCCAATCAATGGCAAGTTGACGTTGCCCATTCGATCTATTACAGTCGAAGCAGTTAACTCAGGCTCACCGGCAACCATAATCAAAACCGGATCGCCAGCCTTCAGCACAAAGGTTGTCTGTGCTTGAAGTACAGACAAGGCATTTAAATATAAAATGCTAGCAATTAAAATCAAAAATATTCGTTTCATACTTTTCTGAATCCTATCTAAGATCGTCTAATTTTAAAAAAAGTTAACTAAGCGACAAAAAGAGTGTATAATTATTTCATATAGAAATACAAATAAGAGAATACTTTAGGAACAATTGATGACCTTTCCCTTCTTAACAGAAGCGGCTTCGACGGGAAGCTTGGTTTTTCTGTCAGGCGTAGCCTACGTCATAATAGCAGTACTGCTTTATTTACTTTCAATAAATGGACGTACATTGCGTTCTGTGCTCCTGCTTCCTGGCGTGGCCATGATCGGTATTGAAAAAATCATTATATCGCTTGATTGTATAGCCGATTTGGGAATCCCTCAAGCAATTTTGATATTGCTGCGGCTTTATATTATTTTCTCCTTTTATGAGTTTATACGTGTAAATTTACGGACAGACAAAGGAACCCCGCTGTTTGTTAAAGAAACACATTTTTTACTGGCCATATCACTTTTCATAGCCTACTTTTTTGTCTCTCTGCCTTTCGATTCAATAGTCTTCGCTCTCTCCAATATAGCCAAGATAGCAGCCTGCTATGTCGGCATAAAGTATATAGACAGAGAGCCTGAAGAAATACGTTCCAACACTTTTGCCGCCTTTGTAGTTTCCGCCTTTTTATCCCTGTTGCAAATACCGACACAGGTTTTTCTTTTTGATAATATGCCTCACGCATATTCCACATACTACAGAATAATAGGAGTTTTACATCTAGTTGAGCTGATTATAATCAGCAGTATTATACTCTTAAGACTTTCTTATAGCCCTACTGTACAAATCGCAAAAAAGCAGAACATGGCAAAAATCTCCATAATTTCGCCAATGCTGGTAGCTTTTCTAAGCGCCTGTGTAATGCTGATATCCCTAGGCAGCACAATTTATTTAGCTAACAATTCCAAAATTTCGGCAAACAAGCATCTATACCAAAAAGCCGACAAACTGGCAAAAGAGATCGAAAAGAATATTTCTCAAGCAGACTTTTTTTCCCTTCTTCTTTCTTCCTTGCCGCAAGTCGAAGAATATATCCTTTGCCCTCTTCCTGAAAAATTTAACCTTCTCAAACAAGAACTACTCTCCTTCGATGAAAGTTTTCCAGATATTTTGCTTTATGTTACTGATCTCACAGGCAAGGTAATAGTTTCTTCTCATATTAACAGCCTGATGGAAAATAAGAATATCTCTTCAAGAGAATATTTTTTAGAAGCAATTAGAGGAAAAACAGGAAAACAAATAGGTGACGGTTTTTTCACTAAAGAAAGCGGATATTATTCCAGTCGTCCAATTTACAACACTGATAACAAAGAAATTACGGGAATAGCTATTGCAAAAAAACATATAAATAAGCGTGAAGAACTAACGGAACCCTATAAGCCAGCAGCCATTATTAAAACAAACGGCACAATCTTGGCATCTTCAAATCTTCCGCCTGAAGCCTCCAACTTATCAGGGATAAGAAATTTTACAACTCAAGTAACAGATCTGTCCAAAGTTCTGCATGAAGAAAGAAAAGACGCAGCGAAAATCAGATTTGCTGCAAGAGCTGTATCTGATACAGACTGGTTAGCTGTAGTTTTCGGAAAATATGAACCTATTTATATAGCTACATTGCCTATTGCTATAGGCTTTTCTATCAGTGTGGTTTTGTTTATGCTGCTTTGGGGCATTATAAGCAACTCCGAAAGTGTTCAAGCCATAGCATCCGCGAAGCAAAACTTTAAAACAGTCTTTGACAATACCCCTGAGTCTATACTGCTAGTAGAACCGGAAAATCTGAAAATTTTAAATGCAAATAAGCATGCCAAAAAAGCTTTTTGCAACAGAAACCTTCCATCACTGACCTTAACAGATCTCCTATATGAACGGTCACAGGCTCTTTCTTTCCAAGATTTCGCCAAAGTCTCTCTTGAAGAGCCGGCCCCACAGGTTGAAATGAAATTTTTGGCCTCCTCAAACGGCGAACATATTTTTGAAGGTGATGTGGCAACCTCTATGATAGAAATAGACGAAAAGCCTGTCTTGTTAGTCATAATACGCGACATTACCGCTTCAAAGCAAATTGCCAAAAATCTGCAAGAATCGGAAGAAATGAGAAGCAGACTATTGGCAAACGCAGGTCACGAAATACGTACGCCCGTTACAGCTATTATCGGTCTATCAGAGCTTATTGTTTCCTCAAACAAAAATCCTGAACAAAATAAAATACTAGAATTGCTGAGAACTGCCTGTCAATCATTAAGAAGTCTGCTTGAAGATGTATTTGTCCTTGTCCAATCCGACAGAGGACATATACGATTAAAACGTGAAGTCTTCAATTTGCCCAAACTTATAGAGGATATAAACAAGCTGAGCAAATTCCAAGCTCGCCTCAGCTCTGTAAAAATAGCCTTCAAGGTTTGCGAGAAACTTCCTGAGTTTGCAGTTTCTGATCCCGACCGCTTACGCCAAGTTGTTCTCAACATTCTTACAGCAACAACTGCTGTTGTAAACAAAAGAGAAATAACTATTGCTGTCTGTGCGCTTCCTCATCCAGAGCAAAAACAGAATAAAGCAGTTTTGTCTATAAGCTTGGAAAATGAAAAAAAAGAAACAATAGAAGAAATACTGAATAGCCTTTCTGGACGCACTCTCTACAGTGATCCCTATAAAATAGATGAAAGCAATTCGCGTATGGGTCTTTCCGTTGCTTTAAAAATAATAGAACGTATGGAAGGCAAGTTCGAAACCTTATTAAATGACGATGAAAAAACCAGCTCATTACAACTTTTAATACCTATTGATATTCCTAATGAATTAATCGCAAAATCCGCTTCGAAGCGTAAACAGATAAACGCCTTTACAGGGCAACAGCTCAAGGTTCTGATAGCCGATGACAATGAAATAAACCTCTTCTTGGCTCAATCAATAATGAAGAAAATAGGTGCTGCCACCAAAACAGTCAATAACGGAAAAGAAGCAGTTGATGCGTTGAAAGCAGAGAGATTTGATTTGCTCCTTATAGACATGCAAATGCCTGTTATGGATGGTTTCGCCGCTATAAAAGCTGTCAGAGACTATGAGAAAGAAAATGGCAAGCCTGAAGGAGAAAAGGTAAAAATAATAGCTATAAGCGCCTTCTCGTTGGAAGAGGACCATGAAAGAGCTATAACAGCAGGGGCACAAAGCTACATCTGCAAACCCTATTTCCCCGAAGACCTGATAGAAGAAATTTCAAAAGTTCTAGACAGTGAGGTTTACGCTCCGATATCGGACAGCCTGATACTCAATACAAAAGAGGAGCTCGCCAAGAAACTTCTTGAGAATATAACTCCTGCTAAAATTGAACCTGAAGAAGCTGGCAACGTCACCCTTGAAGAACTTGAATCTGCAGCTGACCTTCAGCAAATAGACTTAAAGAGTCTAAATCGCAGAATTACAAAATCTGTCAAAGACCTTCTTTCTATAGCCGACATCTTCGAAAAAAGAGCCGAAGAGCTGGACATAGCTCTCGACAAAGCCATTTCAGAAGATGACACAAAAGCCTTGCAAGAAACTATGCACTCACTAAAAGGTTTATCCGGAATGATTTCTGCTGACCGTGTCTTTAATCTCATGCTAAAAATGGAAAAACTGGCAAATGAGGAAAAGACAGAAGACTTCATCAAGCTGGTGCCGGAACTTAGACGCAAAATGTTTGAGATTCAAGAAGACTTTGACACTTTGAGGCATATGATTGTCCGCAACTGATAAACACCGTCTGAAATTTGCATCCGCTTTTTTCAAAGAAAAGTGGGGAGAAAGAGCCCAAAAGATTCCTTTAAATGCGGGATTTACTTGCCCTAACAGAAACAGTCATTCCGATGGCTGCATTTACTGTAACAATACCGCTTTCTCACCTTTTTACTGCGACTTTTCAGCTTCTTTGGAAAAGCAGTTGTTCAGCGGATATAACTATTTTAAAAAACGTTATAAAACCAATACTTTTCTTGCCTACTTTCAAAGCTACACAGGAACATTTTGCTCGCCTGAACATCTAACAAAGCTTTATAATCAGATATTAAAACATGACTTTATAAAAGGGATAGTCATTGGCACTCGCCCTGATTGTCTTCCGAATGCAATTATTTCAGTTCTTAAAGACTTTGCCTCTGAAACATATCTGAAAGTTGAAATAGGTGCAGAAAGCTTTGACGACGAAGTTTTAAACTTTGCAAATCGCGGACACAATAGCGATGATATAAAAAAAGCTGTAGAAGCCTTGAGAGAAGCCAATATAGATGTAGGCCTGCATCTGCTCTTGGGACTCCCGTTTGAAAAAGAAAGTTTTATTGAGGAAACAGGCAGAGAACTGGCCAAATTGGATTATCAATTTTTAAAGCTGCATCATCTTCAAATTCTCAAAGGCACAAAGCTGGCGGAAATCTGGAAACAAAACCCTGAAATAGTAAAGCTTTACTCTCCGGAAACCTATAAGTCCGATTTAAAAAAACTGTTGCCTATGATCGCACCCAATGTCTATATTGAAAGGCTTATAAGCAGAGTGCCCGAAAGTTTTTTGCTAGCCCCTCGCTGGGATGGCTTAACCGAAAATGATTTAAGAGCTGACCTGAATGATTACTTTCAAGACTAAATATTTTTAAGCACAGATTAAAATCAGAAATCAGGGGGGCGGGGTATAGAGCTTCAGTCTTTATATAGGAATATTCAGGACTTTCAATTTCTTTCCATTCTTCGATCTTAATGGTTTTTCCTTTGATTGCGCCTTCAACCTTGAGCCATTTATGCTCATAATAATAGGCTATGGACTCGCCATTGTCGTCAAAGAGGATTTGAAATTGCACAGGATTTCCGCTTGCGTCCTTTTTATCAGTTTTAAGATAAGCCTCAACGATCTTTCTTTCAGCATTGCGTTTTACAGCAACTTGTCCAATGAGTTCGCTGGCATATAAATTTGCTGAAAAAAGAGAGAAAAGGAGAAAGAAAATTGTAAGCTGCAGTGTCTTCTTCATTGAAATTGAAATCTCCATAAAATTTTTAACTTCTTTCAAAACAGTGGATAGTGAGTACTGGATACCTCTACGCCCTGATTTTAGGTATCTGTCCTGAATCAGAGGCCAGATATTGATAAGCGACACAAAATGGTTCTAAACAATTCAACTGTCCAAGATCCACTGACCACTGAGGTTGGTGCGATCTTAGTAGCTGCCAACAATGATTTATTGCTGAGCGAGATGTCTTTTAAAAGGAGATTTTAGCTACAACAAGCACTAGTAGTCTTCTTCCTTGGAATAGTCAGGTTCCTCAGTGTAATCTTCTGAATTTTCAGCATCTTCGTCACCATAATCAGAAGAGCCGCTATTTTTATTTTTCTTGTTGATCGCAGCATCTTCCTTGTGAAACTTTTGAACATCTGCGAAGAACTTTTGAGTAGCCTCCTCTTCACTCATTCCGTCATATTCATCCCGCTCATACCTGAGCTCCTCGATAATTTCAGCCAGTATTTCTCTTTTTTCGTCCTCATCTTTGTCATCGCCAGCCAATCTTTCAGCCATTGAACCTAGAAAGTTTTTATATTCTTCATTTTGGACTTCTTCCTCATTAACTTCAGCAGGCAAGGGAGCTTCATTTTTTATATATGCGTATTCCGGATTTTGAATTTCTTCCCATGTATCTGCTTTAATAGTTCTGCCGCGGACTTCGCCACTGATTTTAAGCCACTTGTGTTCATTATAAAAGGCGATGTATTTGCCATTATTATCCAACAAGAGCTTGTATTGCACCGGCGAACCCGAGGGATCATTTTGATTGGTTTTGATATATGCCTCAGAAATCTTTTTTGCCGCGTTGCGTTTCAAAACAATTTTACCGCTGACCTCAGCCGCATATAAGGCTGAAGATAAAACAGAAAGTATCAGTGCAAGAAAAACTCTCTTTTTCATTTCAAATCTCCTTAAATTAGGAACAGTACATAATTATAGATGATTTTACGCTTATTGAGAACTGGCTTTTGCAAGATTTTCTCACTTTCTTGTCATGCTTTCTGAGAATGGATATTTTCTAAAACCATTCTCAAACAAATTCTGCAAGTAGGGAGAAAAAGAAGAATCTTTCATATGTATGGGCAAATCAGGCTCACGATAATGTTTGCCGTTATAAAAACGCTCAGCCTCCAGAAGTACCAAATGAGCTTTTTCCTCTTCCTTCGGAAGCAAATATCTCATTCGTTTGAGACCAAAATTGAATTTTTTGAAAAACTCCAAGATCTCCACAAAGCGCGTAACAGGAATAACAACGCAAAACTTTCCTCCATAACCCAGCATATAGTTGGCCGCTTCCACAAAATTTTCCAAAGTGCCATGCAATTCATGCCTTGCAGCCGCTCTGTGACTTTTGGGTGAAAGCTTTCCGCTGCCGCTTTTGAAATATGGCGGATTGGAAACCACCAAATCAAAGGTTTCGGGCAAAATTTTTGACGGAATATTTCTGATATCCAGTTTATCAAAAGCTATCCCGCTAAACTGCGGATTCATTTGTATATTTCTGAGAGAGAGAGCGTGCATTTCCGGCTGAACTTCAAAACCTGTTACGTGAATATGTCTGGCTCTGTATTTAAGCAAAAAAGCAAGGATGCCGCTTCCTGAGCCAAGATCTGCCACAAAATCTATGTCCGGATTAAACTGCACAAAATCCGCCAGCATAATGCTATCTATGCTGAAAGCAGTGCCATCAATTTTTTGAATCAAGGCAAAATCCGTTCCAGGAATGGTATCAAGACGCTCATCTACATCCATAGGAATTTCATTATAGTCAGGCATCATTTTTTCTCTCTTGTATTTTCAATAATGTGATAGTAGCACTTAAGCAAAAATTATTAAAGACACATACAGAAGCGCTCTTAGCAGTTGAAATAAAAAATATGGAATGATAGATTAATTGCACATCAAGGAAAGAACAGGACAACAATGCAAAATAAAAATTTACATGAGGAACAAGAAAAAAAGACTCTTCCCCAGAAACTCAAACCATGGTTTTGGATCACGGTTGGAACATTGCTGACCACTTTCGGCTATGTTATATTCATTTTGCCTTTGAACCTGTTTGAAGGCGGAGTCACGGGTCTTGGAATCGCCGTGGCTCGAATAATCGGCAATATTTTCTATGACGGGAAAATGCCAGGGATAGTCGGTTTAGTTTCATGGACTCTAACCCTTATAGCATTCGGCATCGCTCTCAAGGTTCTGGGCAAAGCATTCGGCTGGAAATCCCTCTATGCCACCACAATCATGTACGGTTCCATGGACATCTCTCTTTGGTATTTGCGAACTAACGGATATACCGACAAAATAGTGGCCATGCTCTCCCAAGAGATGCTTATGCCTGCTATTTATGGAGCCCTATGCGTAGGAGCCGGCATGGCTATGGTTTTCAACCAAGAAGCCGCTACCGGAGGAGGAGACGCCTTCTATCAGATCATCAGAAAAGTCTACAACATTCCCATAGCCAAAACTATGTTTATCACCGATATTTGTATTTTGATACTTTTGTTTTTCACAGTCAAAGACACCGGATTAGCCCTCAGAACCCTGATGTATTCGCTAATATTCATAACTTTGCAAGCCATTACTCTGGACAGAGTAATGAACGGCTTCAAGGCATCGCAAATAGTCACAATAATCACAAACCGCCCAGAAGAAATAAAAAAAGCTATATTACACACTTTCCAAGCCGGCGTAACCGAATATGAATGTGTCGGCGGCTATACGGGCGAAAAAAGAAAAGCTTTAGTCAGTGTCACCAACATAAGACGTATGCCCAAACTTAGAACTCTTATAAGGGAAATAGATCCTGAAGCTTTTGTTATATTACAAGATACAGCTCAAGTTTACGGAAAGGGGTTTGAAGGCTTGCCTGTCTGAAAGCAATCATGAGCAGAGACAAAATTTTCGCAGAAATCATACAAAAGCCATCTGACTTCATCTTTGATGAAAAAGTCGCTTCCGTATTTCCAGATATGGTTCAAAGATCCATACCAGGATATTCGGAAATTATTCGCATGATCGGTTCTATAACGGCTATATATGCAAAATCGGAAACCTGCCTGTATGATTTAGGATGCTCTCTTGGCGCCGCAGCCTTCTCTATGGCGGCAAGCCTTGAGGAATGCGATCGGAACTGCAAGATTATAGCAGCAGACAATTCAAAACCTATGATTGAAAAAGCTGTTGCGGTCTCTAAAAAAAAGAACTTCAAAACACCTTTGTCCTTTCAGCTCGCAGATATAACCTCCATGACTTTTGAGCCTTCTTCGGTAATAGCTTTAAACTTCACATTGCAATTTATACCTCCCGCAAAACGAAAAGAGCTCTTAGAAAAACTCTACAAGAGCTTAGTTCCAGGAGGAGTTTTGGTATTGTCGGAAAAAGTAATATTCGAAGATCCTTCCATGAACGAACTTTTCATAGACGCCTATCACAACTTCAAACATCTAAACGGTTACAGCCGCCTGGAGATCAGCCAAAAGAGAACCGCTCTGGAGAATGTTCTCATACCCGAAAGCATAGCAGCTCACAAAAAACGCCTTTTAGATATCGGCTTTACCATAGCCGAAGTCTGGTTTCAGTGTTTTAACTTCATGTCACTTATCGCAATAAAATGAATCTCTTTGATTTTTCGGAACAAATCGCCAATCTCAAAGCTCTTGTCCCCGATTTTCCAACAGAAGCCTTGCCGCCCATAATCGAACAAGCGATGCAAATAAAAGATGGGCATATACCAGAGCTTACTGCTTGGTTCAATTCCTTGCCGAAAATAGAAGCCGAAAGCTTTTTCATTGAAAACGGACAAGTAAGTGTTTCAGGCAATGCTTCACCGGAGGCTATAAAAAGCCTTGAAAAAAAACTTAAATTTATAAATCCTTGG
>JGI24710J26742_10002858_pt1 | contig 15010 bp, 14 predicted proteins | sample BioPla2DNA2_FD_26742 | JGI IMG/M metagenome (IMG submission 26742) | reverse complement strand
GACGGCAGGCGACGTCATGGACGCTATATGGATGTGGCGGGAGAGCCAGACAAGGACCGGGTTCCCGGTACCGTCGTTCCCCGGAGGCCGCATCGCTTTCGATCCCCCGGTGCTTGCGAGCGCCGCCGCCGGAGCATCCGCGGAGGCCCCGACGATCCTCCGGAGACGCTACAGCCCGGAAGGGTGAAAACCCCATCTAATACACTATCCACCTTTTTTCCACCTGGATTTACACAGGGATCCTGCCGGTAGCTGCGGAACCCGGGCGCGCGCCAGATCGACTGGTCGGCGTAGTGAGCCACCGCACCCCGAACAGAACCCCGACCATACCCTTTTATCACCCGTGTAAATGTTATATCATTTATATTACCATAAAATTAAATAAACAAAGTATACAGGATAGGGTATGGACCGGTGTGCAGGATGACCCGCGGGGAAGAGACGAGACATGAACCCGGGGAGAGCGTCGTGATCAACCCTCCGTGGATATCCATCGGTGGCGAGATATCGATCGGTGAAGCCATCCGCCGGCTCATCCCGGCAGGGAGAGCCGTATACCTCCTCCCGGTCGCCCTCTTCTTCTTCTCCCTCTTCTTCGGGAGGTACATGATGGACCCGGTGGAGACCCTCCGGATCCTCATCGCCGGATCGGCAAACGTGCTCCTCGACCGGGGATCCTCCCTGCTCTCGATGCTCTCCGATCAGCAGGTCATCCTCCCCTCCTTCGAGCAGACCTGGGGCGCATCGGAACAGACGGTCATCTTCCGGATCCGGCTCCCCCGGGTGGTAGCGGCGATGCTCGTCGGGGGAGGGCTCTCCATCGCCGGCGCCTCGTTCCAGGGACTCTTCAGAAACCCCCTCGTCTCACCCGACATACTCGGCGTCTCCGCCGGGGCCGGGTTCGGGGCGGCGCTCGGGATCCTCCTCTCCGGAAACCCCATGATCATCCAGGTCTCTGCCTTTGTCTTTGGTATCATCGCGGTCCTGGTCGCCTACTGCATAGGTCGGACCGTCGGCAGGGGCTCGACCCTCGTCCTCGTCCTCGGGGGTATCATCGTCGGATCGCTCTTCTCCGCCTTCATATCGCTCACCAAATACATCGCCGATCCCTACGACACCCTGCCCGCGATCGTCTTCTGGATGATGGGAAGCCTCTCAGCGGTCTCAAACGCCGATATCATTGCCGTAGCACCGCCGATCCTNCTCGGGAGCCTCTGCCTCTTCCTCNTCAGGTGGCGNATCAACCTCCTCGCTGTCGGCGAGGANGAGGCGCGGGCACTCGGGGTGGACACAAAGAGGATGACCATGGTGCTCGTCATCGCATCAACAGTCATCACCGCTTCAGCGGTCTGCATCAGCGGGATCATCGGCTGGGTAGGCCTCGTCGTCCCCCATATAGGGAGGATGCTCGTCGGTCCGGATTTCCGCCGGCTCATACCGGTATCAGCCGTTCTCGGGGCCTCGTTCCTTCTCCTCGTCGATGACATAGCACGGACCATCACCGCGGCCGAGATCCCGCTCGGCATCCTGACGGCGATCATCGGNGCACCGTTCTTCGCGTATCTCCTGACCCGGAAAAAAGTAGGCTGGGTATCATGATNCTGAACGTCAGCAACGCCTCGTTCTCATACGACGGCATAACAAAACAGTTTGATGACGTCTCCTTCTCGCTTGANAGAGGAGAAGTCCTCTCCCTCCTCGGGAGGAACGGAACNGGAAAATCAACCCTGATCAAGTGCATCTTAAACATCCTCGCGCTCCAGAAGGGANNGGTCGAGATNAACGGCCACCGGGTCAGCAGTATGCGTCCCGACGAGATCGCCCGGCAGGTCGGCTACGTCCCCCAGACCCACCGCTCCGCCTTCCCGTTCTCGGCGCTCGACTTCGTCCTCATGGGGAGGACACCCCATATATCGACCTTCGCGGTCCCGAAAGAGGAGGACTACGAGAAGGCAGAAGAGGCGTTTGAGCGTATCGGGATCACCCACCTCCGGGAGAAGCCCGTCTCCGAGATATCGGGCGGGGAGGCGCAGATGGTGATGATCGCCCGTGCCCTCGCCCAGGAGCCCTCATTGCTCATACTCGACGAACCGACATCGCACCTCGATATCGGGAACCAGATGAGGACGATAGCGACGATCGATAGCCTCGCCGCCGACGGGATCGCCATACTGATGTGCACCCACTTCCCCGATCATGCGTTCCTGGTCTCGCACTCGGCCGCCATCCTTGAGAGGGGGAGGCTGATAGCAAACGGGCCGGCCGGGGACGTCATCACGAAGGAGAACCTCCGCGAGGCCTACGGGGTCGATATCTGCGTCCACTACATCGAGGAGGCAGAGCGGATGGTCTGTGTCCCGATGAACCCCTGCGGCTGCCGGAGCAGGGGGGTGGCGTGATCGTCCGCCACCCTTACGGACGATAAAACGACCGGTTCCCCGAGACCGTGGCCGCGCTGGTGCCGTAAAACATCCGGTAGAATCGGTCCTGCTCTGCGGCGAGGTCGAACGCGGCATGTTCCGGGTGGAGGGTGCCGGCGATCGCGGCAAGACCGAGAACCCAGCGGGGGTTGCCGAAGTCCCAGCCCGGCGGCATGGTGTAGACCCGACCGTTCTCGATCGCATCGGCAGAAAGCCCCATCCGCCGGCACGCCGCGATGTAATCCGATACCGGGGCCGAGAGGAACCCGGATATGAATATAAATTCAGGATTAAACGCGGCGAACTCCTCCGGGGTTATGTTGACACCGGGTTTTCCGGCGCGCTCAATCGCACGGTTGACCGGATCGCCGCCGGCCGCCTCCACGAGGTTCATCTCGAAGCGTTCAGCGTTCAGGGCGAAGAGCGGCGTCCCCATCGAGTAGTAGACACGGGGCCGGTGGCAGCCCTCGACCGCCGATGAGACCGCCGCCACCCGGTCGGTTATGTAGGACGCGAGCCTCTCCGCCTCGCCTGCGCGATCCGCCCGCTCCCCGATCTCCCGGACGAGACCGAGGTAGCTATCTATTTTCTGGATCTTCCCGTGGAGACCCTCTATGAAGTCATCCCGGATCACCCCCGCCCAGACCCGGGCGAGGTCGGCATCGGACTCGATACCAAGACAGACCAGGACAGCGTGGACCATCTCAAGCGCCCGCGTGAACCGGTAGCCGCCCATCATGCCGGGCTCGGCGTAAGGCTCACCCCCGATACTCCCGGTCAGGGGGAGCGAGAATCCACAGGAACACCGCCCGTCCGGCGGTATCGTGATCGTCCGCGCCCCCATCGGCCCGAAGAACTCCCGCCGGATGGCCACGTCCCCGCAGACAGGGCACACCGTGTTGAGGTAATCCGTCCCGGGAGAGTTGAAGAGGTAGACGTGGGAGAGCATCCGCCGGAGGTCGTCGCAGATCGCCTCGGACTCAGCGATCGTCGGCTCCCTCTCCGGCGGTTCGTCACCGAAGGGTATGAACCGCATGACCTGAAACGGTATATCAGGGGATACCTCCGCGATCTTCCCGGCGGCGGCGAAGACCTCGTCGCGGTAGCCCTGTGCATACATGCAGGAGACCTCGACGTGGACGCCCGCCTCAAAGAGCCTCTGCACCGTCCGGTAGGTCGGTTCGGCAGATTTTGCCCCGCAGGAGCGGTAACACGCATCGGATGCTCCTTTCAGCCCGATATTCACAAAATCGATCGCAGATGCGATCTCCTGGAGCGACTCCTCCGTGTAGTAGCCGTTCGTCGCACACCCGATAAGGAGCCCCGCATCGTGCGCCGCCCGGGCCACCCGGAGGAATGTCTGGTGCATGGCGGTCGGGTCGTTGAGGCAGAACACTATCCCCCGGCACCCCTTCTTTTGGGCGCGCCTGACCAGGGCGTCGGGCGGGATATGCCGGAGCGCCCCGGAGACGGCCTCCGCATGGTGGGCGATCGTCTCGGATATGCACCCACCACAGGAGAATGTGCACCCGATACCGCTCACCTGGAGGAACGTCTCCCGGGGGTGGTAGTGGCACATCGGCATCGTCTCGATCGCGATCGGCATCGCCGCGATGTAGTGGTCGGGGAACCGCTCGACGATCACCCCATCCTCGTTTGTGTACATCCGGCAGATCCCGGTCCCCCCGGGCCTGATAACACAACGGTTCTCGCATATGGAGCAGTGCATGTCTACTGCTCCTTCTCGATCACGATCCAGAACCCTGAGTCGTCGTTGATGACCCGGTGGGGGAGCCCGAGATCCTTCACGATGCCCGCTATCCGCGCCTGGTTATCTTGCCCGAGGTTTTTGTCCCGGAAGTTCTTCCAGTCCGGGTTCTTCTTTAACATCGCCTCCGTTATTGAGTCCCTGAGGTCGGCGGTCCCGAACCCTCCCCCGACGTAGGTCTTCCCGCCGGGCGCGAGCACCCGGTAGATCTCAGCAAACGCCCGGGGGAGATCATCCCAGAAGAAGATCGAGCCCCGGCTGACGATGAGGTCGACTGACCCTGCGGGGAGCGGGATCTCATGGACATCCCCCGGGAGGAGGGATATCCGGTCCAAAAGCCCGGCTCCCCGGACGTTTCCTTCGGCGATCTCAAGCGCCTCGGGCGAGGAGTCGAGGAGCGTGATCACGAGATCGCTCGCCTCTGCAAGCGCTATACCGAGCGACCCCGGACCGCTGCCGATATCAAGGCACCGGCCACGGGTGATCCCGCACCGGTCGAGGATCTGCTCCGCGATCACCGGGTAGATCGGGGCAAAGACCGTCTTTGCGATCTTATCCATGCGATCCGCCCCGCCTTTCTCTTCTTCCATTCTCTAAACCTCCGGGTTCAGGATACCCTGGATCTGGTCATCGGTGAGCGATACATGGATGAAGATCTCGTGATACTCCCGGATAAGGTCTTCGAGGTCCATATCGCTGAAGAGCTCAGGGTAGAGAACCTTCGCGGTCCAGGGGATACCGATGATCCGGTTGATGCCCGGCGGTCGGTCGAACCAGCAGAACGCTGTCCGCGGTATGAGATAGACCCTGTCGTCCTTCACGGCGGTTATATCCTGCCAGAGCGGATCGGTCCGGACCGTAGCGTAGAACTCCGGTTCGCCTGCCAGGATGACCTCGGGATCCCACCGGATGATCTGCTCCATCGAGACCTCTGTCATCCCCATGCCGGGCGTGAGAGCGCAGTCTGCGATATTCTTTCCGCCACAGAGTTCGATGAGCTCGGAGTGGTGCGAGCCCGTAGGGTCAGTCGAGAGTCCTTTTGGACCTTCGGCGTAGTAGACCCCCACCCGTTCATCATCCGGGATCGAGGCCACGCGCTCCGTCACCGTGGCGAGCACGCCCTCGTAGAAGGCGATCATCGCTCCGGCCTGCTCCTCCTCGCCGAGGAGATCGCCCATGAACCTTATGGGCGCGGAGTAGCCGGTGGAACTGGTGGTGTCCTCGACGGCGATGACCGGGATCGAACCCATCTTCTCCTGCCGTTCGGCGACGGTAGCACCCGCCGCTCCACCATCGGTGGTGTAGCCCTCGACGACGATATCGGGCTTCATCGATATGAAGTTCTCGTAGTTGCCGGATTCCTTCCCGAACCAGCCCCCGACGACCGGGAGCGCCGCGTACTTCGCGGGGGTGTACTCCTTCTCGGGCGCAAAACTCCAGCCCGCGAGCCGGTCGGGTGCGACCATATAGACGAGGTTCGTCGACGGCGGCGATGTGCAGAGGATACTCCTGATCTCCGACGGCACGACGACGGTCCGACCCGCCATGTCGGTTATGGTGCGGGTCTCATCTACAGAAGGCACTTCCCGGGTATCCGTGCAGGCGGCGGATGCGCAGAGGAGGACTGCACAGGCGCCGAGCAGGATCAGCAAGAGATGACGATCTTTTGGAATAGTAATCACATCCTATCGGTCCTCGCCGGCAGGCGCCGGGGGGACTCCTGATCCACCTGGGATATGGTCGTTATTCAATATATCTATTTAACTTTTCAAAAATGTTAATTGTTATAGGTTAGAGCACTGCCCCACGACCCCGACCCCGTCACTCCATCTCAAGCGCCTTTACGGCTGCCCGGCCGATCAGGTCAGGCGGGATCATGTCGTAGNCCTCGCCGTTGTAGCGGATCGCCCGGCATTCCGCCCCGGCATCGCAGGAGTCGCATGAGCCGCAGGATGGGGGGATCACCTCGACCCCCTCAAGGAGGTCCTCGACCGGCACCCCGTTGAAGAGGAGGGCGGCTGCACTGCCCGGTGGGAGGACAGTCTCGACTACCCGCACGCTGACCCCCTCCATCTCAAGGAGCATACGGATCTCTGCGAGGACTGCCGGGAGGGCAGACCCGGCCTCTCCGCCGGTCCGTTTCCATTCGATGATGAGTTCTCTCTTCATGACCTCATCCCCGCCGCCGGCGATGCAAAAAATTGAGGGTCTCAGAGCCTGCCGCGGGTCTGGAGGATCTCATCCTCCCGGAGCATGCGGATATCAAGCCCCTTCATCGCCTCGCCAAGCCCCCTGCTCACCTCGGCGATGACCTTCGGATCATCGTAGTGCTTCACCGCCTCAACGATCGCGCGGGCGGTCACCTCGGGTTTTGCTGACTTGAATATACCCGACCCGACAAAGACACCATCGGCCCCGAGCTGCATCATCAGCGCCGCATCAGCGGGCGTCGCTATACCGCCGGCCGAGAAGTTCACCACCGGGAGGCGGCCGCGCTCAGCGCACTCGACGACGAGCTCTATAGGGGCCTCGATCTCGCGAGCCTGGTCAACGAGCTCCTGGCGGGAGAGCCCCGAGAGCGCCCGGATCCCGCCCATGATCGCCCGCATGTGGCGGACTGCTTCCACGACGTTCCCCGTCCCGGCCTCGCCCTTCGTCCTGATCATCACCGCGCCCTCATTGATCCGGCGGAGCGCTTCCCCGAGGTTCCGGGCGCCGCAGACGAACGGGACGTTAAATTGGGTCTTATCGATATGGAACTGCTCGTCCGCCGGGGTCAGCACCTCACTCTCATCGACCATATCCACACCGAGCGCCTCCAGAACCTGCGCCTCGACAAAGTGTCCGATCCGGGCCTTCCCCATCACCGGGATGGAGACCGCATCGATGATCTCGGTGATCTTCTGTGGATCGGCCATACGGGCCACGCCCCCGGCCGCCCTGATGTCGGCAGGGACTCTCTCAAGCGCCATAACAGCGACGGCACCGGCATCTTCAGCGAGCACTGCCTGCTCTGCATCGATGACGTCCATGATGACACCGCCATCCAGCAGTGACGCAAAACCGCGCTCTATCAGCTCGGTGCCAGATCTCAGTTCCTCAAGCTTCATTATTCCTATGTATAGCTCACGGACCACAATAAAAATAGTGCGGCGATCTCGATGGCGGCGAATATGATCACCGCCGCCCTGACCGCACGGACGATTCCCGCTCCTCCCTCCTCAAGGGTCTGTTCCGCATCGCCGAGCGTGTAGATCCCTGGCTTTTCAAGCCGTATACCGACACCGCCGGCGATGATCGCCATCGGTATGCCGCCGTTGAACCCGGGACGCTTCTTCGCATCCCGGCGAAGCGCTCTCCAGGCCGGCCCGCCCCGGCCGAGCAGGGCGAAGTAGGCGAGCAGGATGGCGCCGGCGATCCGGGCGGGGATGAAGTTTAAAGCATCATCCGCGCGGGCCGCGAACCACCCGATCCGGATTCGCTCGTCACGGTAGCCGAGCATCGCATCCATGGTGTTCGTCGCGCGGAAAACCGCCGCCCCGGCGAGGCCGAAGAGCCCGAAGTAGAAGAGCGGGGATATGATGCTATCCACCAGGTTCTCGGTCATCGACTCATACGCGGCCGAGAGGACATGTTCGCGCTCGAGGTGCGCCGTATCCCGGCTCACGACCATGCCGACCCGATCCCGGGCCGCATCGATGCCGCCGGCCCCGAGCGCCTGCACAACCGCCAGGGTGTGCTCCTCAAGCGACCGCCAGGCCAGGCAGACCTTGAGGAAGAAAGGCGCGAGGAGGATGTAGAGGTACCAGGGGGCGGCGACCTGGATGAGAAGAAAGGGGGCGGTGAAGAGCGCCGCCGTCAAGAGAGCCCCGAGAGCGCCACAGGCCCGTTCGATGCCTGGCGGGTATCGCCCCGGAACCCCCCACCACCCGATGAACCGGCCGAGGAGTGCGACCGGGTGGTACCGGGAGTGGGGATCCCCGATCAGCCGATCCACCAGCAGCGACGCGGCGACTACGACCGCTGCTGCAACCATGCGAGGATGACCCCGAGGAGGAGCGCCACAAACGCAGCGGCGTTTAAGGAATCAATCCGGTATACCAGCCACAACCCGTAGAGCACCAGGGCAGCGGCGCAGGAGAGAAGGACCGGGCCAAGGGATCCCCACCCATAAGAAGTATCCCGGACCGGCGCGACAGGAGCGATCACGACCGGTTCAGGCGCCGGGGCTGCCCGTTCCCTGACTATAACGCGAAACTCCACCTTCTTCGCGCCGTATCCCGATATGACCGCCACGGAGAAGACTCCGGGGTACGCGTCCTCCCGGATAGGAATGGTGACCTCCTCGCCCCCGACCACATAGAGGTTCTCGTGGAAAAAATCGGTGAAGGGTGATGAGTTTGTCGAAGCGAGGGTGATATGGAGCGGAGAGCCGTGATTGACGATATGGAAGACGAGATCGCTCCCCGGCGTCGTCTCTACCTTCTCCGGAACCTCGATGGAGTTTATCCCCCGGCGGTTGAGGTGAATCTCCGACATCGGCAGGCTCAATCCTCGCAGGGGGTCTGCGGGAGGAGGTTTGGGATACCCTCACTGATGGGGTAGTCGACGCGACACGCCTCGCACCGGAGGGTTCCCTCAAGTATCTCTTCATCGTTCTCTTCGGTCACGGTAAGCAGGAGGGTGCCCTTGCAGACCGGACAGCAGATGATATCCATGAGGCTCCGTCTCATAACTCTCCCCGGAGGTCGATGATCTGGGTCATCTCAGGGCCCGTCGATATCAGGGTGACGGGTTTTCCGATATCCTTCTCGGCCCGGGCGATGAAGTCTTTTGCCTTTGTGGTCAGCTGATCGTAGTCCGTAACGCCAAAGCAGGCCGGATCTATCCGGTCGATGCCGGTTATGGCGGCCTGGGTGCACCCGTTGATCGTCGCCGAGTAGCGGGCCATCTTCCCGTCCCAGAGGCCGATGCGGCGCTGGCGGTGGGTGACGGTGCCGAACTCCTCGATGCCGAGCTCGTTCGACTTCTCCGGCGATATCTCGGTTGCGAAGGGGCCTTCACCGACCCGTGTCGGGTAGGCCTTGAAGACGACGATGACGTCATCTACCCGGGTGGGGCCGACGCCGCTATCAGCGGCTATCTGGGAGGCAGATGTATCTTTGCTGGTCACGAAGGGGTACGTCCCGAAGTAGAGCGATATACCGAAGCCCTGAGTTCCCTCAAGGAGAACCACATCGCCCCGGTCAAGGGCATCGTTTACGTCCTGGGCCACGTCGGTGATGTAGTCCGAGAGCTCCGGGACATCTTTTGCCTGCCGGGAGACCCGGAGCACGCGGTCGGCGTTCGCCGGTCCACACCCCGTCCCCGTGCTCCCGATCTTCTTGTGAAGGTGCTCGCTCCCCCTGTCCCGGGCGATATGCTCCTCCTCGATGACACCGCAACGGCCGTCAACGAAGATCCGGCCCTGGACGCCGAGCAGATCGACCTCTTTCTGGAAGACCCGGGGATCGACGAGGACGCCGCTTCCTATCATGAGGTCCGCTTCCGGGTAGACGAACCCCGAGGGGACCATCCTGACTCCATACTCTTTGTCCCCGACGCAGACGGTATGCCCGGCGTTCGGGCCGACACCCCCCCGCGATATGATGGATGGTTTATCCTGATGGGCGATGTGGGCCACGATCTTTCCTTTCCCCTCATCACCAAAGAATCCGCCGACGATAATAGTACAGGTCATTGTTCTATCAAGTAGGATGGAGTGATACATGCTGATAAACGTTACAATGTGACACCGGGCGAGCGATGATTTCACATGAATTATTCCCTCTGAAGGGCAGGGTTTCATGGTCACCACAGGCAGTACCTGCATCACCGGGCTGTGATGTAGCAGCAGCATCTCCACAGGCCCAGAAGGCCGCTTCACCCCCGGGGGATGCAACCCGCCCTCCGCCGCAACCGCGAGAGAGGCCCTCGCACCCCATCCTGAGGGGTTCGACGCGCAAAACCAGATCGCCACTCCGCGCAGGGACGTAACACCGGCCGGCGCACCTCCCCGGCGCTAACACCATTTCACCATCGCCAGGACATACCCGGCAGGCCGGCCCCTCACCGCCATCCGCCCGGCAGGCCGGTCCGGCCTCTTCCAGTGGAACGTATTACCCGGCAAAAATAGACTCCCGGGTATATTTCCGGGCAGTTATTATGAGAACAGCGAGCGCATCGCCCGGCGCCCTGAGCCGGCCTGCCATACCAATTTTCTGCCAGTATATGCGTATATCCGGTATCTGAGCGAGTAACCGGGCATTCCATATCAACCTTTGCGGCCGCAAAAGATCCTCCGGGCCGATCACTTCAGGTTCAGGACCCCTTCATTTCCACTGGAAACTTCATCTCTTAGATATCGAAGGCTGCCCCATCGAGATTTTCCCTGAACCGGCAGGATGAACTCCTATGAGAGTTTAGCGAGCGGAGCGCGGATACGAACCCGGCGATCTGGAGAGCATTTCCAGGACCGGAGCATGGCCATGAGGTAAACATGACGGCTCATTTGCTGATCAAAATCCCCGAATTGATCCACATCTCCAGTGGAAGTAAAGGGGTTCTCTGCCCGTCATTCCACCGTCTGACAATAGAATGCCAGCCGCTTATGTTGCGATCCCGGCTAAAAATGTATCGATTTGCCACCGGGTTAACCAGAGTGGCTTTATCACGTTCTTGAGTCCAAGAAGACCTTCATGCGCGCGAGGGCTTCCTTGAGATCGTCCCTTGAGACCGCATAGGCGCAACGCAGGTGACCGGTGCCGGATGGCCCGAGCACACTCCCGGGGACAACCGCCACATGCTGCTCGTGGAGGAGCCCCTCTGCAAACTCGGTATCGGTCATGCCAGTGCTCTCCACCGAGGGGAATGCGTAGAACGCACCCCGGGGGAGGTGGCAGGAGAGACCGAGTTTGTTCAGTCCATCGACGATGAGGTTGCGGCGGAGCCGGTACTCCCTGACCATCGCATCCTTCTCCGCCTCCCCGGCCCGGAGCGCCTCGTACGCCGCCACCTGCCCCATCACCGGAGCGCAGAGCGCGACATACTGGTGGATCTTCAGCGCCGCCGCAGCGATCTCCTGTGGCGCGCAGAGGTAGCCGATCCGCCACCCGGTCATCGCAAAGGCCTTTGAGAACCCGTTGAGGGTGATCGTCCGCTCGTGGAGTTCGGGGATCGACGCCGGCGAAAAGTGATTCCCGTCGTAGGTGAGCTCGGCGTAGACCTCGTCGCTGATGAGGAGGAGGTCGTGGTCGACCAGGAGGTCGGCGACGGCGCGCCAGTCCGCCTCCTGCATCACACCGCCGGTGGGGTTGTTCGGGAAGTTCGTTATCAGGGCCTTCGTCTTCGGGGTGATGCTCTCCGCGAGCGCGTCAGCTGTCAGCCGGAACTCATCCTCAGCGCGGCAGGGGATCGTCACCGGGGTACCGCCGGCGAGCGAGACGCAGGGGGTGTAGGAGACATAACAGGGCTCAGCGACCAGGATCTCGTCACCAGGGTCCACGATAGCCCTGATGGCGATATCGGCCGCCTCCGAGACGCCGCACGTCACGATGATCTCCTCATCGGGATCGTAGGGGGTGCCGAACCGGCTATCGAGGTAGTGGCTGATGGCGCCCCTGAGCAGGGGCGTCCCCTTGTTCGACGTGTATGCAGTCGACCCCTGCTCGATCGAGTATATGGATGCCTCGCAGACGCACCAGGGGGTCACGAAATCCGGCTCGCCGACACCCAGGGATATGACATCCTCCATCGTCTGCGCGATATCGAAGAACCGCCGTATCCCGGAAGGAGGAATGGCACGGACCCGCTCTGAGACAAAATCCCTCAAACGTCACACCTCAGAACGAGTAGGGGAGACGCTCAACCTCGCCGCGCACAGCGAATGTGGTCCCGTTCTCCTTGTAGGTCTTCATGATGATGAGCGTCGCCGTCTCGCGGATCCGGTCCATCGGCGCGATCTGCTCGGCCACGAACCGCGCTATCTCATGCATGCTTGAGGCGGTCACCAGCAGCTGGAGGTCATAGGTGCCGGTCATCAGCCGGAGCGACCGGACCTGCGGGAACCGTGCGATCCGCTCTGCGATCCGGTCGTAACCAAAGTCCCGCTCGGGCGAGACCTTGAGCTCGATCACTGCGGTGACAGCATCGCTCCCGGCCCGTCCCCAGTCGACGACCGCCGTGTAGCGGCGGATGATGCCAGCCGCCTCCAGCCTCTCGATCCGCTCTCTTGTATCCTGTTCACTCAGCTCGGCCATCACCGCGAGATCGCTCACCGGTGTGCGGCAGTTCTCCTCCAGCACCTGGAGGAGGGTTAGGTCCTTCTCGTCCAATGGTATCACCTGAACATTGCTTTTAATCGATTGATGTCAAGTTCCTTCAGTCTCTGGTCGGCCAGCCTCGGGTCACGCGCTATGACCTCCTCGATCTTGCTCGTCGTCGCATCAAACCACATCTCCTTCGTCCGGCCATAGCGACCGCGTGAGACGACCCTCGTGTTGATGACGCCGAGCATGTTGAGCTCAGATATGAGGTCGGTGATCCTGCGATGCGTCAGGATGTCGAGATCGATGATCCGCGCGATCTCCCGGTAGACCACCGTGACCTCGCCGCTCGTGAAGACCCGCTTCCCCATATCTTCGAGGATCAACATCGCGTAGAGGACCGCCTTGCTCTGGGTCGGGAGGGTGGAGACGCACTCCACCATGCTATCGGTCTCGATCTTATCCTGCGCCATCCTGACGTGCTTCTCGCCCACACTCGTAGCGTTCTCACGGTCTGCAAGCTCTCCCGAGACACGGAGGAGGTCAAGCGCCCTTCGTGCATCTCCATGCTCCTGTGCCGCGAGCGCCGCGCAGAGCGGGATGACCGTCTCACCGAGCACCCCATCGACGAACGCCATATCAGCCCTCTGCTGGAGAATGTCACAGAGCTGCGGGGCGTTGTAGGGAGGAAAGACGATCTCCTCCTCGGAGAGCGAGGAGAGGACCCGGGGATCCAGGAAGTCGGTGAACCGGAGATCGTTTGATATGCCGATGATGCTCACCTTCGCAAACTTGAGGTCGGAGTTGATCCGGGTGAGGTTGTAGAGGGTATCGTCACCGCTCTTCTTGACGAGTTTGTCGATCTCGTCGAGGATGATGACCATGACCCCACCGCTGCTCTCGAGCTGGTTCTTGAGTTCCGCGTAGACCTGGTCGGTCGGCCATCCGGTCATCGGGATGAGCGTCCGGGGTCTGTCGCTTGGATGCTGGTCGATGTCATCGAGACAGTTCGCGATCTGGGCGAGCACCCGATACTGGGTATCGATCACTTCACAGTTGAGATGGATGACCCTGCACTTCGTCCCGGCGAGTGCACTTGCGTTCTCAAGCTCGGTCCCAACATACCTCGCTGAAGCGGTCTTTCCGGTTCCGGTCTTGCCGTAGATGAGGATGTTTGAGGGAGTTTCGTTGTTGAGGGAGGGGGCAAGGATGGATGCAAGCTCATCGATCTGAGGCTTTCGGTGAGGAAGAATCTGAGGACGATAGCTGTGACGGAGCACTTCCCTGTTCTTAAATATACGCCTGTTGGTCAGGTATTTCTTAAATAGGCCCATCGGGTTGGTCTTATCGTCCGACATGATGTCACCGGGGAGAATTGCCAGGACAGGAAATTTTCGTGTCGCGGGCTCTTAATATGATCGCTCTTGTGGCAGATAACCCCTTCGTTTCCAGTGGAACATGATGGAGGCTGAACTGAAGACCCCGACCCCTTTGTTTCGACTGGAAGGTGATGATGATACGAGAGCGTATCATGCATGCAAAAGTGATGATAATAGCCATTTGTAACTCTGAAATTCAAGATATAAATATATACCGTAAAAGTACCGGAGAAAAAATTCAGGGAAAACAACGAAAAAAACACCAACAAACAGAGAACCGGCACTGGAACAGAGAAGGAACAGAGAAAGAGCCGGGAGCAAGACCAGGAAGTATGGAAGGATGAGGTGTAGACCAGGAGAGATAGAAAGGGTTGAGAGAAAGACCAGGAAGCATGGAAGGATGAGGTGTAGACCAGGAGAGATAGAAAGGGTTGAGAGAAAGACCAGGAAGTATGGAAGGGTGAGGTATGGACCGGGAGAGGTAGAGAGGGTTGAGAGAAAGACCAGAGGATATGGAAGGATGGGGTATGAACCGGGAGAGATAGAAAGGGTTGAGAGAAAGACCAGAGGATATGGAAGGATGAGGTATGAACCGGGAGAGATAGAGAGGGTTGAGAGAAAGACCAGAGGATATGGAAGGATGGGGTATGGACCGGGAGAGATAGAGAGGGTTGAGAGAAAGACCAGANNATTAGGTAGTGTTCTAACTCATAACTGGAAATGATATGTCAGGAATTCCTGCCACTTCCATACACGATCCGTAATACCTTCCCGCATCGCTGGCGTCATGCCTCCTTTAACGTCAATGAAGTTGCTTGCAAACTGAAACAGGTCCATCGCTCTGATATGCCCTATAATCGTCTTTGAGAACGACGCTGTTTTTCTCGCAAATCGACTGATTCGTTGCCGGATTTTATTATTATACCCCTCTACAACAGATGTTGAGATCGAGGCGAGCGGCGGGTTGCCCAGGACTTTCTCCCGGATTATACCAACCACGCGGTTCTTCTTATGCTGTTTGATCACCCGTCCATAGTCAATGCTGTCTTTTGGGAAGTGCTTCTGAAGTGCGGTGAGGTACTGAGGATTCCCATCGGTTGCGATGCTGATTCGGGCAGATGACTCGGGTATCCGGAGTCG
>JGI24710J26742_10002853_pt1 | contig 15045 bp, 14 predicted proteins | sample BioPla2DNA2_FD_26742 | JGI IMG/M metagenome (IMG submission 26742) | reverse complement strand
CCTCGGCTTCTTCCGGAACAATGATTAGTTTCTTATTCTCATCCTTGGTATAACCGAGAAACCGAGCACAGTTTATTTGGATCTCGCCCTGTTGGTAACGGTACTGTAGGCCCANCTTNACNTTCTGGCTNAANGACTGACTTTCTTGCTGNGCAAGNGAGGCCATAATCGTAAGCATTACCTCACCCTTAGAATCCATTGTGTTGATATTTTCCTTCTCAAAATAGATAAAGATGCCAAGGTCAATCAGCTTTCTTACTAGTTCGAGGCAGTCAGTAGTGTTTCGTGCAAATCGGCTAATAGACTTAGTCACAATGAAGTCTATTTTCTTATTTTCACAGTCAGAAACCATCCGAAGGAGCTCAGGCCTTTTTTCCTTCTTAGTACCTGTGATACCCTCATCATAATATAGCCCGGCGAACTCCCAATTAGGGTTTGCATTGATGTAGGATTCGTAATGCTTAATTTGCGCATCAAGGCTAACCAGTTGTTCATCGGTATCGGTAGAAACACGACAATATGCTGCAACACGCAGCTTGGGCTGTTCAGTAAAAACAGCAGGTTTATTTTGAACGATTTTCGTTACCTTTTTCAATTTTTCACCTCCTTGCTCAGTGTGTCATGTTACCTCTGAAACGAAGTAATATCAACGGTTTTAAGACATTAACTGAGCTAATGCAGGAGAGAAAGAACTTCGATTTAAAATGGTTATTTTGTTAAACTCATCCTTAGTGATCAACTTGTTTTTCAACAAGGACTCCAGTATTTGCTGAGCAAGGAAGTAATCATATTCCTGCTGTAACTGCTCCTGAGGAATAGGCTTCTTTTCAAAATTTGTATCCGCTATATTGGTCATGTTTTGTTGCCNCCGTTCTGAGGACCGACTTTCCTCACAACTCGCTGGAGGTGAGAGGGCTTTTTGGACGAAATATATAATCGGATTCCTTCTACTTAAAGCCGAAAAAATTAACCCCCTAAATAAAAGATTGGTCAGTATTAAATTTAGGCAAATAAAAAAAAGGGCCACAGAGCACGTTCCTCCGCAGGCCTTAGTCAATTAAGTAGTTTATATCCCCCTGAATAAACCACCTAAAATTTATATCAATATTTATATACCACTAATTTCTTTAATAAATATATTTTCACTTACTTATTCAGTCCATCAATAACAATTTTGATGAAAGATGCCAGTCGTTTTACAAGAAGGCCTGCATACGCACCATTGATTGTTCCCCCTGGCACAGCATTATCTTTCCAATACTGAGGGGAGAGTATAAACCCTGTTTCTGTCAGGACATCAACAGCTTTTTCAAGCTCACTTCTTTCATCAACCCATTCGATATTAAAATACCCTACTATGCCTTTTGCAAGGGCCACACCAATAGGCTCTATGTTTTCTAATATCCACTTAGCATCCTCTGGATGGTCATGGAAGGCCACCTCCACTAAAGCAGCAGGAGCGACAGTTGCAGAGAGTTCATACAAAGGTTTGCCCGGACCGAAGTGATCCTTACCTTCTTTTACGCCACGCCCTTTGGTTGGAGTGATAGACTCAAGCGCATCATAGACAAGCCTTGCTAAACGTTCGCCTTCTCCACCAAATCTGTGACAATAAATCTCACTACCTCGAACACTTCCATTAAAAGCATTACTATGAATTGCAAAATGGATTGTAGGGTCTTTGCTGTTACTGTCTAATACAACCTGCGTTAAAGTCATATTCGGTCGGTTTCTAAATACAGTAAGGCCATGCCTTAATAGATGTTTTTGGGTTACATCGCACACTTCGTTCATTCTCTTTTCTTCGGTGCCATAATCACCGTAACCAATATTTCCTTCCTGTATGGAAGGGCTTAAATATACATTTTTACTCATTGTCTCCTCCTTTAATATTGCAAATCAAGGCATTAAGTCTGTAGTAAGAGTAGCGGGATATAGATGGTAGGTAAATTTCAAATCACAATAAGCACTTGATGATGTGCCATTACTTCCCAAGCGGATATACAGTCCATAACCAGCAGGTATTCTGTTTTGCCGCATTTGAATATGAACGTGTTGAGCTTCGGTAGTGCCTATCGCTCCGACAGGCGTACTTCGTGAGATTCTGGTGAAAGTTTCTTCGTCGTTAGAGATATAGAAGTCCAGTTTTTTCTCACTCGTATCCGATTGACGGCAAAGTGTTGTCAGATGGCAGTCGTAAGTCACCGGGTTAAGCAGACCGCTTTGCCCAGATATAGGCACGCTACCGACAGGCAGTATAGTGTGCAAAGGCCCTCTGATACTATTGGTACCACCCGAGCCTGAGACATTACCCGACATGACGTATCTCAAATATGCCGCTCGGGTAAAAGCGTTGATTGATGCCATGGTGGTGGATGTCAACGTTAAAGCTGTGGTTACATCCTCAGCCTTTTCCAATAAAAATAGGCTCTCGCCCGGAGCAACACTAGCATCACCGATTGAGAATCTTTGTCGCGTCCAGTAGGCTGTGCAAGCCGGGTGGGGATTTGTACCTGCTCCGTAGGCAATATTCGTTCCGTCTTGTATGCCCCTTATAGCTTCGGCAAGTTTCTTGACGGTATTGCGGAGGGTGCCCTGGATTAACACTTGCACATTATTAGGGGCAGGGCTACCCAAAGCCGTAACAAACGTATATGTTACCGTGCCGATTACTACGTTGTTGCCATTCGCTATGCCATTAAATGTGATGGACGCTCTTCGGCTTATCATATCTGGTGCAGTAGCTGTTTCTATCGGATGCAAATGATTGAGGATAATACCCGTCCGCATATATAGTGTGTTACGCATATCCTCTATTAGGCCGTAAGTAGTGTTCAAAAGAGTATTGTTATCATCGACCACACCATTTGTGGTGGATAATAGCCCATAGGTATCATTTAGTCGGTTGTGTGTGGTATTTAGCAGTTCATAATTATTATTTAACAGGTTATAAATGAGATTTAGCAGGCTGTTTATCTCTTCAATATCCAGTTCTGCTAAGGTCGAAAGCACTTGATTCAACCATTCCTGTGCAGGTGGCTCAGGTGGATCGACTATACCGTCCGCAAGAGCCTCCTCAACGATGGTTAGTATCCGTACACTTTTTCCGACCACCTCACCATAAGTAACCCTTATCTCCAGCTGACCGACACCGACAAACTGTGTATCCGTTGCACTTGGTGACCAGGTAAGAACACCGTCGGCATAGGTCGTAACAACTGGATAGGCATTACCATCAGGCCTTTTGCATATAGCGTTTAAGGAAGCTCCAGGGTGAGTTCCATCCAATAAACTGGAGACATCAAATTCAAGATTGCGAAAGTGGTGTTCACCGCGTCTGCCGATGAACACAGTTACTGCTTTTGTTATATCAATCATATTCCGTCACCTGACTTTGGGTCTTTCTCATCACGCCCATGTAGTTGTCTTAGAACCTCTTTAAGCTTTTCAGGTATGGGCAGCCCGATATGCCCGGCATTCTCCAAAATAGACACACCCTCATTACTTAAGTAGAAGAAGATTACTGCTGTGCGAAGAGCACCACCATTGTCTCCGAAGCTACCCAGTATTTGCGTATCTAGGATATGGGCTACACCCACCAATACGAAAATGAGAACTTTTTTGAATATGCCTCTAGCGCCTATTTCACTGGACTGCTTTTTATCTACAATGGCACAAAGTACTCCTGTTATATAATCTATGGCGACAAAGGCTAATAGAGCATAAAGAAATCCGTCCTGCCCGCCTAAAAACCATCCAAGGAAGGCACCGACAGCAGCAAAAGCTACTTGTATCCAATTCCAAATTTCTTTCATTTAAATTACCTCCATTTTATAAATTTGTGTATAGAAAAGCGCCCCCGCAAATTATGAGAGCGCTGTATTTTGTATGTCACTTAAAGCGTTAAGATCAGGTTTTGAATCTGCTGCATCACATCGGCCCTTGGACGCCCTGTCCCGATTGGGAGCCATGTTACAGTCGGGATATCAAAAGTAGATGATGAATCAAAGCTGTTGACCGAAACAATGATCGCATCGATAGCTTTTCGAAGCTCTGTGATATGGAAAGGCTTCTCAGGGTCAAGTATTATAGAGTCTCCGGTATATTTATAATTATTTAGAATCATCTCGATAGACTGTTTGCACCATAATATTTTGTTTGTCTGAGAGTTGATTCCTTTTTCAAGTAATAGCTTACGCAGGCCTAAAATGCTGTATCCTGCCAGATAGCTTTCAAAAATCAACCGAACAGCTGATGCTTCTGACTCCTTGATGAGCAGATTGCCGTCTTTGTCATGGTCGTAGCCAAAGCGCTTTTTTGAGTAAAGCTTTGATGTCCCCGACATAGCGCCGAACTGGATTCCCATATTGATATTGTCATTGCGTGATTCATTTTCTGCCTGGCAAGAGATGTAGCAACAGATAGCATCAGAGAAGCTTCAAGGTTATCGGAATCAATTCCCTCCTCCTGAAATATTATACGAACACCCAAAGGACGTATTTCATTAAATGCAGATAGCGCGTCAACCGTATGGGAAAGTTTATATAATCCAATTTTTAAACCCGTCAAATTCGACGGGTTCAAAAAAGAAGCTGGGTTGAATGCATTTACAATGTCTCCGACAATATGAATTGTAACTGTAAATGCAATTGGTAATGTCTCAAATATCGAGAGAAAGAAGGTAATTGATAATTTAAACATAGTAGATAGTCGACTATACTGTGCACAGATTGTCAGATGGACAAGCGCATCCTTTGATAATATTGATGATGGAAGGAGGTTGTTTTATGGATTCGTTAACTAGTATGAATAATGCAATGGTATACATTGAGGAGCACTTAACTGATGATATTGATTATAGAGAAGTGTCGAAAATTGCTTGCTGCTCAGTGTATCATTTTAAAAGGATGTTTTCTTTCTTATCAGGAATTGGTTTGTCAGAATATATTCGAAGAAGGAGACTAACGCTGGCTGCCCTTGATTTGAAAGATACGAATTTGAGAATAATCGAGGTAGCTGTCAAATATAGATATGATTCGGCTGATTCATTCTCCCGTGCGTTTCATTCTATGCATGGTATTCTACCTTCTGAAGCAAGAAGTGAGACCGCACAGTTAAAAGCCTATCCTAGAATGACCTTTCAATTATCAATCAAAGGAGGATGCGAAATGAACTATCGTATTGTTGAGAAAGGATCTTTTAAGTTAGTAGGATTCAAGAAGAGAGTTCCAATTGTTTTTAAAGGTGTCAATCCAGAGATTGCAAAAATGACCGAACTTTTAACACCGGAGGTAATTAAACAATTAAAAGCAATATCAAATGAAGAACCAACTGGCATTATTAGTGCTTCCGCTAATTTCCCAGAAGGTAGAATGGAAGAGAAAGGAGAATTAGATCATTACATCGGGGTAGCAACATCAAGTAATGAAAATACGGATTTTGATGTATTAAAAATTGATGAATGTACCTGGGCTGTATTTGAATCGATTGGACCATTTCCGGAAACACTTCAAAATGTGTGGGGAAGAATATACTCAGAGTGGTTTCCGTCTTCAGGGTATGAGGCAGCCCCGGGACCTGAAATTTTGTGGAACGAGAATCCTGACACTGGAAATCCAAAGTATCGAAGCGAAATCTGGATTCCAGTAAAGAAAAAAGACTATTAATTACATCAATTTCCACATACCGAGAAAATGCTAATAAACCGTTGACTTGTTTCCGCATACCACGATATCAATAATGGCACCTCGGGCCTGTTGAGACAATAGTATGAGAAATAGAATAACTAAAAAAGCCTGTAAATAAAGGTTTTCTGGACATTGTTTTCTTAGGCTGCCATGCCTGAGGTTATAATACCTGGAACCCTTTATTTTTATTGTCTGCGGGAACTCTTCATTATATGAATAAATCGCCTTTGAATGTAAAGAATAGATAAAAACTACTTGGGAAGTTTTATTTATGCTTGGAAATATATTTAAGAAAATCCTCTATTTATCTTTAAAAAATAAAGGTATTCTTCAGAATGTTGATTCAGATACTAACAATAGTGAACCAATATTACCTGATTTAGAAAAAAACCTGGAAGTAATTAAAGGTCTTTTGCACGAAAGTAGCGATGTAACAATTCACGAGTTCAACTTTGGGCATGACAGAAGATTCAAAGGTGCTCTGATCTTTATTAATAGTATAGCAGATAAGGCTGAAATCCATAAAAATATTCTGCAGCCTTTAATGTATGACGTATTACTGCTACAGAATAATGCGGAAATGGATTTTACCAAAATTGATACCATTAAAAAGAATTTAATTTCGATAACGGATAACTTGAAAGTGACGCTGTTAAGCGACCTACTTGACAATTTATTGGCAGGGGCAGCCATTCTATTAGTAAATGGCTCAAAAGAGGCATTGGCTATCAAATCCGGGAAGAGGGAAGCCCGTAGTATTGAAGAACCAGGAACAGAGGCTGTTGTACGTGGTCCAAGAGAAGGCTTTATTGAGAATGTAAATGTGAACATTGCTCTTATCCGTAATAAGATTAAAGACCCTGACCTATGCGTTGAAAAATTTGTAATTGGTGATAAGTCAAAAACCGATGTATACATTGTTTATATAAAAAGTGTGGCAAATCCAAAACTGATTGATGAAATTAGAATACGGCTAAAAAGAATAAAAATAGATGCGATTCTGGAATCAGGATATATTGAGCAATTTATTGAGGATAGTCCTTACTCTGTTTTTCCTACTATTTCAAACAGTGAAAAACCTGACAAGGTAGCAGCAAAGATGCTCGAAGGCCGTGCCGCTATTCTGGTTGACGGTACACCTTTTGTTCTTGTAGTACCCATGGTGTTTATCGAAAGCTTCCAAAGTGTAGAGGACTATTATGCCAGACCATTTCTTGCAAGCGTTACACGGGTAATAAGGTTTTTGTCCTATATAATCAGTACTCTAGGACCTGCAATTTACGTAGCGTTGACTGTTTTTCATCAGGAACTGATACCTACCCAACTATTGATATCTATAGCGGAAGGGCGTGAAAGAGTCCCTTTTCCGGCAATATTAGAAGCTTTTTTGATGATATTTACCTTTGATATTTTAAGAGAAGCTGGGGTACGGTTACCGAAACCAGTAGGGCAAACAGTTGGAATTGTTGGAGCACTTGTACTGGGTCAGGCATCTGTTGAGGCCGGTCTTATAAGTCCAATCATGGTAATTGTTGTATCTGCTACCGCCATTGCAAGCTTTGCGGTTCCGGCACAGACTGATTCCGGAACGATACTACGGTATATATATCTTGCGCTTGCAGGAATTGCCGGCGGTTTTGGTGTAATTATGGGTCTTTTGGCAACATTGATCCATCTTGCATCATTAAGATCTTTTGGGACACCATACTTATGGCCAATTGTTCCGTTGAATCTTTCAGGCTTAAAGGATGTTTTTATAAGGATGCCGCTGTGGACTATGTCAAAGCGCCCTAAGGCTATTGTCTGGGACGATTGCGATTCCTACAACCAAAGTTCGGACTTAATGCCGTCACCAAATAAGAAAGACAACAATGATTCCAAATAAAAGGAGCGAGGCTACAATGGGAAAAAAGATGAATTTTTCAATTATGAAATTAATTTTATGCTTTTTTATGTTGTTTGCCTTATCCGGCTGTTCAGGCGCAAGGGAAATAAATGATTTGGAAATTGTTATAGGAATGGGAGTTGATAAGGATGAGAATAATGGAAACATTTTACTGACAGCACAGGTAGTTAAAGAGGGTGCAACAGGAAGTGCATCAGGAAAGTCCGGCGGAGGAGGAGAAGACAAGGCTTATTGGAATGTCTCCAGCAGGGGAACTTCAATATTTGATGCGGTTAGACAAATAACACACAAGACAGGAAACAGGCTTTTTATATCCCACAATCAGACTGTAATTTTTGGAAATGATTTAGCTAAGGAGGGTTTACAAGAATATATTGATTTCTTTTTACGCTCCCATGAAATGAGACCTTCTGCATTGATTCTTGTTGCCGAGGATAGGGCTTCAGATGTTATGGATGCCAAACCTGAAACTGAAAAGTTTCCTGCTATCAATATTGCAAAGCTCGTTGAGACCTATGGTTTTACATCTCATTTCTATAAAGTGAATATGAAAGATTTTGCGTCATGCCTGATGAGTGCTACTACAGCTCCATTAGTACCTTTACTCAGTATTACTCAGGATGGGGATTGCAAAGATCTTTATGTGTCGGGTATGGTTGCCTTTAAAAATGGTAAAATGGTTGGCAAACTAAACCATGATGAAGGCCGGGGCTTTTTATGGGTGCTCGATAAAGTAAAAAGCGGTGTGATAATTGTCTCTTTACCGGATGAGCAAGGAAAGGCTATTCTAGAAATCATAAAAGCCAAAAGCAAAGTAACACCGGAAATAAAAGATGGCAAAATTGTAATGCATATTAAGATTAAAGAGGAGTCAAGCCTTTCAGAACAGACTACAACCGAAAACCTGGCAACAAATAAAGTGTTTGAAATATTACAAGAAGCTTCGGCAGAAGTTATCCGGCAGGAAGTTATGTCAGCCTTTAATAAGTCCATTGATCTAAAAGCTGATATTTTTGGGTTTGGCGAAATGCTATATAAAAAGTACAGCCAAGAGTGGAAGACTTTAAAAGATAATTGGGATGAAATATATCCAACCATAGAATTAAAAATTGACATAGAAACAAAGATAATAAAAACCGATTTATTAAATAAACCGGCAACGCCAAGGAAAGAGGAGAAATAGTATGAGCATAGAAAAAGGGAAAATCAGTAACCAACAATTACTTTTCTTAATGGCCGGTTTTGTTCAAGGATCAGTTTTGTTGATAGATTTTACAGTAGGTATAACTGAACATCAAACATGGATGGTTATATTAGCAGGATTGGCTATTACAGCTCCTGTTATTCTTTCCTATGTAGCGCTTTCAAAAAGGTTTCCAGGGATGAATATAGTACAAATTAATGATATGATATATGGACATTTTCTGGGTAAAGTAATATCCATATATTATATTTTCTTTTTTTTAATGACTTTGTCTTTTAATATTCGTGATATAGGTGAGTTATATACAAATTTTTTAATGCAAGACACACCGTTTATTTTTCTACTGATAGTTTTTACCGCGACCTGTGCATATGCTGTTACCAAAGGTATAGAAGTATTGGCAAGGACAAGCCATTTGTTTGTACTTACCGGATTATTTGTAATAATTGGTACATTCATCCTTTTGGTTGACCAAATGGATTTTACCAATTTTTTGCCGTTTTTTGAGCAGCCGTTTATAAGAATATTTCAGGGTATCCATATTGTGTCGACCATTCCCTTTGGTGAAACGGTTGTTTTTCTAATGATTATGGGGTGTATGAATAAGTCTGAGTATTTAGCAAAAAACACTTTTTTGGGATTATTAATCGGCGTGGTAAGTCTTCTTATTGTGTCTGTCAGAAACACAGCGGTTTTAGGTAAAACACAATCTATATGGACTTCTACATCGTTTCAGTCAATCCGTCTTATTAATATTGGGACTGTGTTACCAAGGATGGATTTTTTGATAGGCATTGCACAGACGATATTGATATTTTTTAAATGTAGCCTTTTCTTTTATGTTTTGGTAGTGGCTCTTTCACAATTATTTGGTTTAAAGTCATATTTACCGCTTGTTTTACCTTTAGCCGGTATCGAGGTTATTATTGCTGCTACTGTTTTCCAATCGCCTGTAGACCATGCCATGATTACACAAAATGCGGGTATTATATATTCCGCTCCGCTTGTATTTGTAATCCCGCCCATATCTTTATTGATTGCGAAAATACGCGGTTTTCCGAAGTTAGAAAGGGGTAAGGGTTCATGATATTTCTTTTATTGATTTATGCTTTCATCATTATAATCAGCGTTCCGGGGCTTATAAAGAGAAAGGAATGGAGAGAACTCGCAGCTTTTTCCCTCCTGTATGTCATTGCTTTTGCATTAGGTCTGATGTACGTTCTTGACATACCCATTCCAAGTCCGATGAAAGGCCTGCAGCATCTTATTGTCGATATATTGGGCATAGAATATCCACAGGGATAGATAATATAGTCGTTAAGGAGATAGATTATTTCTGGGAGAAGCGAGCAGCAGAGCCTGAGGAAGAGAAGTATCCGAAAGTACTACACGGCGAGGTTTCAAATGCATCCACACAGATGCATTGAGACAATAAGCCAGATGTAGATGATATAGAGATGAACTGCAAAGAAACAGGCGAGTCTTTTAAGGGCGGAGTATTGGTTTTTAGCATGAGTAATCCTTCATGAACTGAATAATTGCATGAGGGCTGGATAACAGCATTAATAAAAAGGTTATAAAAAGAAACATTTTCAGGGTCAGGAATACCCTTGCTCCCATACACTTTTAACTCGTCATTATTTGTATAAATATTTTTCTCATGGGCAAAAGCATTATATAAATAGTTATCTGCCTTAAGGATTCGCCCGTCTGATCCTTTGATTGTAATAAATTCCAATGTGATTGGAACTCCTTTGTGGGGTATGTCTGATGTCAATAAAGCTAGATGACCCTTATCTACTGAATAGTTAACAAAGGGTTGTAATACTCCGTTGATGTACAGATTAATAAACGAAACTTGTGTAGGATCAAGGATGCCCCTATCTCCATAATATTTTAATTCATCCTCATTGGTAAATTCCATCTTTTTGCTGTCAGAAATCGTATTGTAATGGTAGACTTCTACTGGTAAAAGCACATCGCTTTTATCTTTTAAAGTAACGAAACAGATTGATATCGGAGCATTTTCTATGGGCACACCTACTGTCTTTAAAGTAAGCGTCCCTTTCTCAATATCATAATTTCTTTGTGGCTGCACAACTCCGTTGATATATAGTATATAGTATGAAACATTATGAGGATCAAGGATACCTCGATTGCCGTATTTGGTCAATTCATCCTCATCGGTATATACCTTTTTAATCCCATCAGATATGGCGTTATACTGATAAACTTCAGCTTTGAAAAGTTCTGCCTTGTATCCAATATTCATTTTTATTTTACTAGTAAAAAAACACTTATCAAAGACTCTGGTAACTCTTATGCAAGCCGTCCTATTTTCATTTCCTCCAATATCATCATCGCATTCATCTATTGCCGGGATAATCAAATCCGTTTCAGCCACTGAGCGAACGATGGTGCCAAGCATCACTTTGATTTTTATGTCAAGCGAATTGTTTACAGTGTAAATGTCGTCAATGAAACATTTAAAGTCATGCACTCTGAACAATAATTCAGCTTCCTTTGGTATATGAAGGCAGACTTTTTTATATGCCTTAAAAGATATTGGCTCAGAGATACGTTTACCGTCCATAAATAGAGATATATAGCCTTTAACCATCACGACCAGTTTGACCCTGTCCAATTTTTCCCCATGATTTGTCTGATTCTGTTTTCGAACATTATTACTTCGGGGGATAATACAGGTATAACTAATTGCATTAGTTTTATACGGATTTAAAATGTTTCCGTTTTCATCGGTTAGGAAACATATAATCGACCTTATGCCATACATCATTCCTTACTCCGATTAAACTTTCATGAATATTTTATTCTGATGTATTGCTCAAGGTTACATTTAATAAAAAGGGTGAGCACACATCTTATAATGCTCACCCTTTTTTCAGTTAAGTATTTACTGTGGTTGTAGAGGTAGCCTCTGGTGCGAAGTTAGTAACTACTAGTATAATTGGTGCTTCTTCCTCGATATCCATAGTATCTGCGTCCGGTATTATTACGCTTGCATCTGAGACTGTATATAAGGCATCCTGTTGCAAAACACCATTTACAAACAGTAAGTAATAACCGTTATCCGTTGCGACCTCAGTAATAGTAGTTACAGGATCTCCCGCTTCGTCTACAAAATCAGTTGCCAAAATTGTTAAGACTCCCGTACCAGAGTCAATATCCTGTGAATCAAATTCGTAGAAGTACTTCTTCACATCGGGTTTGGTCGTAACTGATGTCTGTGTACTTGCGGTGATAGCAAGCTTGAACAGTGTAGCAGCCAATTTCACCCCTCCCTTGTCCATTTTCCTACTATTATTATATGTATTCGTGATGAAAGGGTAACAAATTAGCTCTTCGCTAAATAACGGTTGATTTGTTCTCATGGTCACAGGTCAGGCTATGATTTTGGGAGACGAGTTCACTTTGCGTCATTCATAATGTTTGGTTAGACAAAATAGTTAAGAAAAATGATATAGCTGTTGGAACGATAGGGATTTTTTCTGTGTTATAATGTATTAGATGTTATATGGGAGGGATACTTATGGCTGACATTATTAAAATAAACGATACTACCTGGCGGATCGAAGACAATGGGGTACGATTTTTCTTTCTGGTAGGAACAGAAAAGGCACTTCTTATTGACAGCGGTATGAATACGTTGAATGCAAAGCAAATTGCTGAAAGCATCACAAAACTACCGATTATTCTTCTAAATACACATGCTGATCCTGATCACATCGCAGGAAATGTCAGTTTTGATTATTTCTATATGCATCCTGATGAAGAAGATAATTATCGGGCACATGGTGGCTTGGGCTCACTTCTGCCAGTGAAGGATAATGATATCATAGATCTTGGAAACAGACCGTTAAAAATTTATTTTATACCCGGCCATACACCCGGTAGCATAGTTGTACTGGATGTAAACAACAGAGTGCTTATTTCAGGAGATTCCATTCAGGATGGAAGAATATTCATGTTCAAGGAACACAGAAATATGTCCATGTATGTTGAGAGCCTGAATAAGTTGTCTAAGCTGACGGATGCATTTGATGCCATATATCCAGCCCATGGTTCGTTCCCTGTTTACCCTGAATTAATTGCGAGCCTAATCGAAGGTGCCGAGCAAATTCTTTCCGGAACGGCAAAGGGTACGAGTGTTGATATGTTCGGTACACCGGTAATGTTTTATAAGTTTCCATATGCCGGTTTCCTGTGCGATATTCCTGATAACAAATAATGTTTAAATTAAAAATACCCCTTTCACTGAATGTCCAGTGAAAGGGGTATCATTTAATTTATAGGCTACTTTATCTACTATTAACATCATTGATTCTATTAAGCAATATTAGGAAGAACAAGATATATGCTATTGTCATAATAATATGACTTAAGCCCGCTAAACACTTTGCTGCACAAGGTGCTTCAAAGCTATATAATAGAAATGTCATGGTATTACAATGCTGAAAATGGTAATCTTGTAATTGATGAGAGAGAGGCAAGACGGGTGTTTATAATGAAAAAAAGTTTTCCATACGGAACAGTTTTAAAAATACAGCGTGAATTCAGCCTTGAAGATATTTTTTCCAGACTAAAGCAGATAAGGAACCTGGGAATGAATACAGTTGTAATCTGGCCTTCTGCGTTCTGGTGGGAGGACAGAAGCCTGCCCTATTATCCCTTTAATACAGGCCGGGAGATACTGAAATATGCTGAAACTCTGGGCTTGAAAATTATTATGGAGCTTTCGGGTCAGATTACTTCGCTGGAATATGCACCAGACAGCATAATGAAAGAAGAATACTATGCTATCACAGACGAGGGGCATAAGGATAACCAAACGTGGTATTTCGGATATTTGAACTATAATCACCCCGAGGTTAAGATGCTCATACACAAAAACTTCACCGAAGCGGCCTCAAACTACATGGGGTATTCCTCTCTGTACGGTTATGATATTTGGAATGAAACCATGTTTTCATCCCAGGATAAATACACCCTTCAATTATTCAGAGAATGGCTTAAGAAACGGTACAAATCTATCGAAATGCTAAATCAGGTCTGGGACAGAGCTTATTACGACTGGTCACAGGTTGAGTTTACGAAATGGATGTGGGCAAGTGTAATGCCGGTGGTAGACTATAACCGTTTCAAAAAGGAAAACATAGGCATCCTTCTAAAGGAATGGAGCGATATCATCAAGGAGGTAGATCCGGATCATCCGGTCATCGCGGATAATATTCATTCCATGATTACTGATGAAGGTCAATACCATAGACCCCATGACGATTGGAATACAGCTGAAAATGTAGATGAATACGGAATATCCTTTTATCCTAAGAATGTACCGCCTTTTATGTCACCTGATTTAAGGTGTGAGGTATTCACCGCGGTTCATTCTGCTGCGAAGACAGGCCGGTTCTGGGTTTCTGAATTACAGAGCCATTGCCAGGCCATGTTTACGCCAATCAGCGCTGTGTACCCCCATGAGCTGAGGTGGTGGAACTGGGAAGCTATATCCAGGGGCGCTAAAGGGATAGTTTATTGGATGTGGGAGCCCTTCATAAAGGGCTTACAGACATTTGGGCGTGGGCTTGTAGACCACAGGGGGAATTATACCGAGAGAGCGCGTGAAGCTGAGTCTATTAAAAGGATTATAGACTCACATAGTGAAGAATTCTATAATTACATGCCTGTTAAGCCTAAAGCAGCAATACTGTACGACAAGATGAATCATGACTTTGTAAGGGCATATACGGTAAATTACAAGGGGTATATAAGTGAAAGCATTTATACCGACTCTATCAACGGTCTCTTCAAGTGCCTGTGGGAGCAGAATATTCCAGTCAAATTCATTACGGCTGAGGATATTTCCGAGGGAAGAGCCGATAGTGCTGTTTTAACTTCGCTCATATTGGACTGAATTTTCTGAGTTATTGTCACTTCAGCTTTTCCAAACACTACACTAACACTTCGACCGTCAGAGTCATATGTTTCTTCAACCTCGGTGATGCGTGTAGTCATGGATACACCCCATGCCTTAGAGATGACTTTAACGATATGCCCGAGATCAAAGTCTACCTTGTAGGCCAAATTGCCGTGAGGGTTAACCGATGTATCAAGAGAATATCGCTTTGCTTGCTCATTTAGCTTACTTTGGCCTCTATAAGTCAGTGTATTGATGTAATCCTCTCCAAAATCCTCAGCCCTTAANTCTTTAGCATCTACAAAAATCTCAC
>JGI24710J26742_10002852_pt1 | contig 15048 bp, 15 predicted proteins | sample BioPla2DNA2_FD_26742 | JGI IMG/M metagenome (IMG submission 26742) | reverse complement strand
ATCATTACGCCTTTCGTGCGGGTCAGAACTTACCTGACAAGGAATTTCGCTACCTTAGGACCGTTATAGTTACGGCCGCCGTTCACTGGGGCTTCGGTTCAATGCTTCGCCTTACGACTAACAAATCCCCTTAACCTTCCAGCACCGGGCAGGCGTCACCCCCTATACATCGGCTTGCGCCTTAGCAGAGAGCTGTGTTTTAGTTAAACAGTTGCTTGGGCCTATTCACTGCGGCTCTTTCGAGCGTCCCTTCTTGCGAACGTACGGGACAATTTTGCCGAGTTCCTTAGCAACAGTTCTCTCGCTCACCTTAGGCTTCTCGCCTTGACCACCTGTGTCGGTTTGCGGTACGGGCCACATATTAATTAACACTAGAAACTTTTCTTGGAAGCTGGTATCACAAACTTCGCTACTTAATCGCTTGTTCACTCGTATTCACATCTTCAGATTGTTATGCGGATTTGCCTACATAACTCCTACCCTGCTTAACCCCCAATCCAATAAGGGGTATTGCTAACCATCTCCGTCATTCCATCATTTAATATGCGGGTACGGGAATATCAACCCGTTGTCCATCGACTACGCATTTCTGCCTGATCTTAGGTCCCGACTTACCCAGGGAGGACGAGCCTTCCCCTGGAAACCTTGGTCTATCGGTGTGTAGGATTCTCACCTACATCTCGCTACTCACACCGGCATTCTCACTTCTATACGCTCCACTACTCCTTACGGTATAGCTTCAATGCTGTATAGAACGCTCCCCTACCCAATACAAATGTATTGCCACAGTTTCGGTACTATGCTTAGCCCCGGTACATTTTCGGCGCAGAGGCACTCGACTAGTGGGCTGTTACGCACTCTTTAAAGGATGGCTGCTTCTAAGCCAACCTCCTAGCTGTCTGAGCATCCCCACATCCTTTTCCACTTAGCATAGATTTTGGGACCTTAACTGGTGATCTGGGCTGTTTCCCTTTCGACAATGGACCTTATCACCCACTGTCTGACTGCCGAGTATATCATTCTAGCATTCGGAGTTTGATTCCAATCAGTACACCTAGATGGTGCCATCATGGATTCAGTGCTCTACCTCCAGAAGACTCAACCTCGACGCTAGCCCTAAAGCTATTTCGGGGAGAACCAGCTATAGCGGTGTTCGATTGGTATTTCACCGCTAACCACAACTCATCCGCCAGCTTTTCAACGATGGTCGGTTCGGTCCTCCAGTTGGTTTCACCCAACCTTCAACCTGGTCATGGTTAGATCACACCGCTTCGGGTCTACTCCTACGTACTCAACGCCCTATTCAGACTCGCTTTCGCTTCGGCTCCGTGTCGTCCACTTAACCTTGCACGTAAGAAGTAACTCGCCGGTTCATTCTACAAAAGGCACGACATCACACATTAACGTGCTCTGTCTTCTTGTAGGCATACGGTTTCAGGATCTATTTCACTCCGTTCCCACGGTTCTTTTCACCTTTCCCTCACGGTACTGGTTCACTATCGGTCATATAGGAGTATTTAGCCTTACGGGATGGTCCCCGCGGATTCCGACAAGGTTTCACGTGCCTCGCCGTACTCAGGATACTACTAGGCTCTATTGAGATTTCGTCTACAGGGTTTGCACCTTCTATGACTGGCCTTTCAATGCCATTCGACTATCCCTTTAGAATACCACATTGTAGTCCTACAACCCCAGACTATGTCTGGTTTGGGCTCTTCCCCTTTCGCTCGCCACTACTAAGGGAATCATTATTATTTTCTTTTCCTCCAGCTACTAAGATGTTTCAATTCGCTGGGTTGTCTCATCATAAGCTATGTATTCACTTATGTGTAATGCAGAGTTACCTGCATTGGGTTACCCCATTCGGATACCTCCGGATCTTCATGTACTTACCACTCCCCGAAGCATTTCGCTGTTAGTCGCGTCCTTCATCTGCTCTATATGCCAAGGCATTCACCGTACGCCCTTATTCATTTAATCACCTACCACAGGGTCGAGATATTCTCCCTATGGATTTTTATTGAACTGTTAATTCTCACTGTTTTCCTAAATCATTTCTTTCGTCTTGATTTTTAGAAATCTAGTTTTTTTACAACTATCAGAAAGACCTATCTGTCTTTCTCTATTATTCAGTTTTCAAAGAACAATCTTTAAGGAATCTTTCGATCCCTCAAAACTAAATAGGAAACTATTCTTATAACGTCGGTTTGTACATCTTTCTCCTTAGAAAGGAGGTGATCCATCCCCACGTTCCCGTAGGGATACCTTGTTACGACTTAACCCCAATCATCGATCCTACCTTCGACGGCTCCTTCCTTACGGTTAGGCCACCGGCTTCGGGCATTACCAACTCTCATGGTTTGACGGGCGGTGTGTACAAGGCCCGAGAACGTATTCACCGCAGCATTCTGATCTGCGATTACTAGCGATTCCTGCTTCACGAAGTCGAGTTGCAGACTTCGATCCGAACTGAGACTACCTTTGTGAGATTTGCGTGTCATCGCTGACTAGCTGCTCGCTGTAGTAGCCATTGTAGTACGTGTGTAGCCCAGGCCATAAGGGGCATGATGATTTGACCTCATCCCCACCTTCCTCCGGCTTATCACCGGCAGTCTCTCTAGAGTCCCCAACTAAATGATGGTAACTAAAGATAGGGGTTGCGCTCGTTGCGGGACTTAACCCAACATCTCACGACACGAGCTGACGACAACCATGCACCACCTGTCACCTTGATAACCTCTGGCATATCTCTATGCTTTTGCAAGGGATGTCAAGGCCTGGTAAGGTTCTTCGCGTTGCTTCGAATTAAACCACATACTCCACCGCTTGTGCGGGCCCCCGTCAATTCCTTTATGTTTCACACTTGCGTGCATACTCCACAGGCGGAATACTTATTGCGTTAACTGCAGCACTGAATTTCTCCAACACTTAGTATTCAACGTTTACGGCGTGGACTACTAGGGTATCTAATCCTATTTGCTCCCCACGCTTTCGTGCCTGAGCGTCAGTTACAGACCAGGTAGCCGCCTTCGCCACTGGTGTTCCTCCATATATCTACGCATTTTACCGCTACACATGGAATTCCACTACCCTCTTCTGCACTCTAGCTTGCCAGTATCTGTGGCTTAATGGGGTTGAGCCCCACGCTTTCACCACAAACTTAACATGCCGCCTACGCACCCTTTACGCCCAATAATTCCGGATAACGCTCGCCACCTACGTATTACCGCGGCTGCTGGCACGTAGTTAGCCGTGGCTTTCTGATAAAGTACCGTCAGACCATATTTCTAATATGGCTATTCTTCCTTTACAACAGTGCTTTACGATCCGAAGACCTTCATCGCACACGCGGCGTTGCTCGGTCAGGGTTTCCCCCATTGCCGAAAATTCCCTACTGCTGCCTCCCGTAGGAGTTTGGGCCGTGTCTCAGTCCCAATGTGGCCGATCNCCCTCTCAGGCCGGCTATGTATCATCGCCTTGGTGAGCAGTTACCTCACCAACTAGCTAATACAACATAAGCCCATCTATTTGTGTTTCTAACCTTTAATAATATGAAGATGCCTTCTTATTACTTATCCGGTATTAGCGTTCGTTTCCAAACGTTATCCCAGTCCTTATAGGTAGGTTACTTATGCATTACTCACCCGTTCGCCACTAAGTTTTAAAATCAGATTCCATGTAAACACTTCTTCTTCAGTCAAAACTCCGTTCGACTTGCATGTATTAGGCACGCCGCCAGCGTTTATCCTGAGCCAGGATCAAACTCTCCATTTGAATGACTCATTATTACACTGACTTCTATGTCAGTTTTATTCCTTTAAAATTGACGTTGTTTTGTTTAATTTCCTATTCAGTTTTCAGAGATCGGCACCAAAGTGGTGCTTTATAATAATAACAAACGCAAATCAATATGTCAACACTTTTTTTAACATTTTTTTAATTTGTGTTTGGCTGAATTACGCCAGCCTTATTAGTAAACCATCTTTTGCAAAATAATGCAAGTACTTTTTTCACTTTTTTTTATTTTTTTTAATTTTCTTTAATTAATCGTTGATACAAATCATAATAATAGCTGATATAATCGTCACTAAACGGCTCTTTTACAGTTTGTATATCATTTAATAAAGATTTCAATTCTTTTTCTAATATTTCTTTTAATTCTTTTGAATAATTCATTTTCTTACTATGAACTTCATATTCATCTTCATCTAATATTTCATATTCTCCATTAGGATATAATTTAACATCCAAATCATAATCAATATTTTTTATAGCTTCTCCATCATATAAACTAGGTGATGCAATATTACAATAATAATAAATACCTGCTTTTCTAATCATAGTTATTACATTAAACCATCTTTCTTTATAAAAGAAACATATTGCAGGTTCTCTTGTATACCATTTTCTTCCATCAGATTCTATAACCCATGTTTTATTAGTCACAACCACTATTTTATCTTTATCTGTTTCTATTACAAATCCTTTACTCCAAGTTCTATGAAGGCTTCCATCATGTTTATAAGATTGTATATAAACATGATCTAAAACATTTGGTACCATGTTTTCCCTCCCTATTTATATTTATGCTTGTATATTATAACATTAAAAAAACTTTCCTCTACAGGAAAGCTATTCTTTAATATATATTAACTTGATTTTTGTCTTCCTTATTATATTAATAACCAAAGGAACTAGTATTATCGCCACAATTATTGTCACAAGGTTATATCCTATATTATAAGATAAAGAAAATATCCATGCTCCTTTACTTCCTGCAACCATTTCTTCAGGTGGCCAATAATACACTCCAGATAATACGGTAGATACAAATCGTATTATTCCTACCATTATGGTTCCTATATAAACATTTGATATTTTATACACTTTAGGAAATAAAGATGCTAGCCCTATACATGACATTGGTAAAATATAATCTAGTAGATATTGCATAGGATTTAAATACCAATTATTTAAACCATAAATAAATCCTACAAGCCACCATCCAAGTCCTACCCCAACTGCTTTTTTATAACCTAAATGATAAGAAGATATTAATACTGGAATAACCGCAATATTAATCGAGCCGCCATTTGGCATTTGTAATATAGGAATAAATTGTCCTATGTAGTCAAGTACTATGGCCAATGCAATATATAAAGCCATATAAGTTAGATCTAAAATTTCATTTCTCTTCATTAAAAAACACCTCCATCAAGAAGGCGTAAGGAGAACTCCCTACGCTAGAATTACCTAGATCAGGTGATAAGGGTTTTTCTCAACATTTTCATGTACCCCTGTTCACAAAGTTATTATATCATTAATATAAAGAAAGGAAACAAAATGAACACTTTTGAAAAACAACTAGATATTTTATTAGAAGAAAAAGACTTAATCGCATTATTATCAAACCTAAGTGCCTTTATAAATGAAAGTATAGATAATATTAATTGGGCAGGTTTCTATATATATAAGGAAAGAGAATTGGTTTTAGGACCTTTCCAAGGCAAAATTGCATGTACTAGAATAAAGCCCGGTAAAGGAGTATGTGGAACTGCCTATATTAATAAGGAAACAATTATTGTAAAAGATGTAAATAAATTTGAAGGACACATAGTATGTGATAGTGCAAGCAAGTCAGAAATAGTAGTACCAATTATAGTAAATAATGAAGTATGGGGAGTAATAGATGTAGATTCTCCTATATTAGATAGATTTAAAGACAAAGAAAAAAAGATGCTAGAAACTATATCTTTTAAACTAGCATCTTATCTATATAATTCATAACCTTGTTTTGTTTCAAAATATCTAGTAGCTTCATCTACTGCATCATTAATACTAAAAAATTTAACTTGGCAAGATCCTATCTTGCCTTTTATAACCTTTCCTAAAGATTCTAAGGCTCTACCAGGAATAAGAAATTCATCACTATTTAAATCTAAATCTAAATATTTTTTCCAAACTTTTTTCCCGCCTTGAATAACACAAGATCCTTTTACAACAATTGATCTACAATCTGTAGCATACTCTGATAAATGCATAGAAGTACACCTGTCAAAATCAACACCTAACAATAAACAAAATCCTTTTATCTCATAAAGCCTTGCGACTGGAGATTCACTTGATAAAGGAAAATGAAGTGATTGATGATTACACAACAAATTTGCATATTTTCCTTTTGCGATAAAAGCTACATTGGGATGACTAGAAGTAACAACACCATCTCTTCTTCTTAAATTATCCACTAAGGCACCCATACCATAAGCTTCACTAGCCATTTTATCAAAAGGAGGAATAGCTTCTCTTACCTTATCTATCAATTCTATTTCAATCGATGGATTATACCAACTGCTAGGCTCACTATTTAAACCCATATGTAATGGCATTAAGAGCGTTCCTTCAGGACCCTAATACTTCTAACAAAGCATCAACAACACTTTGAGCTCCCCCAATTACAAAACCAAAAGAAGAAAGTGATCCATGTACTTCTAAAGTCATTCCCGGCATTACACCAACTTTTAAAAGNCCTTGAATTATTTCATCTTTTGTTAGAGCCGATTTTATTGTCACTGGTCTTTTCATTTTACTCCTATCTACTGTTATGTGCTAATCTACTAGCAGCTGCAGCTGCTAAAGCACCTACTATATCATCTAAAAATGTATTACACTTTTCTTTATTGTTATTTAATTCTTCAATAATCCCAGGTTTTATTTTATCAATATAACCAAAGTTTGTTAAAGCAATAGAACCATANAAATTACATATTCCATAAGCCATAACTTCATCTACACCATATAAAGAATAATCTTTACTCATTATTTCTTCTATAGTTTTAGATTCTAACACATCTTTTTCACAAGCGATATCTAAACTAATACCAGTCATTATCACATGTTGTACTTCTCTTTTTCTAAGCACACAATTAACTTCATTAAGACATTCTTCCACGGTTAAATTATCATGATATTCCTTTTGTAATAATAAAACACAATTTGCAATATCTAAAAGAGTTACTCCTCTAGAGTTNAGTAACTCAACACATTCATCATACAAGTTTTTTGTAATCTCTATCATTTTAATAATTGATATATCTCTTTCTTTTTATCTTGTTGTGCTTAAATCTTCTACCACAATATTTAACTCTCTAATTTCTTTTTCTATTACTTTATCACTAATTTTTGGATTTACAGCATCTAAACATTTAATGGTACTTACCGCTCCACCAATCGCATATTTTACATTCTCAAGTAAATTTTTATTCTTGTTTCTACTTTTAATATAAGATGCTAAAAAGGCATCTCCTCCACCTGTTGCATTGACTATATTAATTTTATCATGATGTAACCAATATCTTTCATCTTTATTTGCTGCAACTACCCCATCACTAGCCAAACTAATTATTATCTCTTTGGTTCCATTTTCTAAATAATAATCTATGCTTTTATTAGCACTTTTAGAATCTTTAATATAAATACCACTTAAGCTTTCAGATTCATATATATTAGGTTTAAAAATATCAATATAATTCAAAAGAGGNCTTGCCTTATATGCTTTTCTAACACTAATAGGATCCATTACTACAATACNCTTNGNATTTTCACATATATATTTAATTATTTCTTGATCTAGATTAGTATCAAAAATTAATATATCNTCTGTATCTATTTCTTCTAACAACTTATCAATTGTACTTTTTTTTATTTGATTAAGGATATCCATATCACTTAACCCTAAATACATATCCTTATTTTCATCTAATATTGCTATATACATAGAAGTATTATAATTATCAATGCTTTCAGAAAAATCTAAATTGATATTATTACTTAATAAATCATCTTTTATCGTTTTACCAAATGCATCATTAGATAAAACTGTACAAAAATATACATTTTCTTTTAATAAAGNAAGATTTACTGCAATATTTCTTCCTACTCCACCAAAAGATAAAGAAATATTTGAAGGATTAGAATCACGAACAATTAGTGGTTTGTTGCTACTAGCATTAATATCTATATTCGCACCACCTATTATGAATATTCTATTCACTTTCTTTTTCCAATCTTCTTTTTTCAAAAGTAAAGAAATTTCTAGCTACAAGCATAGATGCTAAAGCAGTACAAGATAAAGACATACCAATATCAGAATCCTTAACATAAGCAACTTCATCTTTATGGTTTAATCTTGTACAAATTTCTCTTAAAGAATTTTCTAAAGCATTCGCAAACTATTATAAGCTTCAATTTCTCCTACCATTTTTGTTTCATATTCAATACCATACTTTACATCATTTATATTCATTATCTGTTTTAATGCACTAATGGTTATAAAATATGCCAAATGTAACCTGCTATATTGTTTCTTTGAATTTGGTTTAGGAACAATTTTTAATTTTACATAATTATTAATTATAGATGGTGTAATTAATGTGTCAGTTTTTATATTTAATGGTGCCAAATATCTTTGAACCAAAGTGATTACTTGATCTTTATATAAATCAACATCTGGCAATTCATCCCATCTAGGCAAATGAAAATTAATCATTTCATTTGTCCAAGTTTCAAAATCGTTAATCATAAAGCAACTCCTACCTATGTTTCATTCTATCACTTTAATTCTTTTATTAAAAGAACAGTATTAATAATCTAATTTCAAATTTTAATTTCATTTTAAAACAACATCATATATGCAAAACAGGCGCTTTATATCTATTATTAAAGCGCCTGTTCCATTGTTAATTTCTACATTTATTTTAAGAAGTTTGGATTAAATAAATCTTTATCCTTTTTAAAATCATAGATGCACCTTCCTTCGCGATAAGTCTTTAATACCTTAAAGTTATCATNTATAACAACAAAATCAGCATCTTTTCCAACTTCCAAAGTTCCTTTAGATTTTGCACCATATACTTTTGCAGGATTTCTTGAACTCATTTTAACTATATCCCACAATTCTAAACCTAAATTATTATATAAGTTTTTAATACCACCTATTACTGGAATAGTAGACCCCATTAATCGACCTGTATCTGTCAAGCAAAATCCTTCTTCATCAATAGTAACATCATAACCAAACATACTATATTTTCCAATTGGAGCACCAGAAGCTGTAGTGCTATCTGAAACCATCATGAACTTATCTAAATAATTATTTTTAACTCTAAACATAAGTTCAATCATGTTATTAGAAACATGAAGACCATCACAAATTAATTCATTGTATACATCATCATCTAATAAACATGCTCCAAGTCCTCCCATNTTTCTATGGTGAATACCAGTCATAACATTAGCAGTATGAGTAGTTACCGTAATACCCCATTTAAAAGATTCTAAAGCTTCTTCATACATCATATTAGAATGAGCAAAAGCACACCTTATATCTTGACTTGTAAAATATTCAATTGCTTTTTTTGCGCCTGGTATTTCAGGTGCTATAGCAACAAGTTTTAAATTTCCTTTTGCTAAATCCACCATTTTCTTTAAATATTCTTGTTCAATGTCAGGATAACCCTCATCAATTCCTTTTTCACCAACTCGATTTAGATAAGGCCCTTCTGAATGAATCCCTAATGGTATTGCTCCATCAATTTCTGTATTCATAACATCAGCAATAGTAGAAAAATATTCTACCGATGCAGTTGGTAGACATGCAGTTACCCCTTGAGATGCTAAGCCTTTTAGATAACCCCTAACATCTTTTTCAATATCCTTGTTTGAACCACTAAGGCTATATCCCATTGTTCCATGATTATGTGTGTCAATAATACCAGGAATTACTATATTATCTTCTAATTCAACATCAGCTTTATTTACAGAATCAGCATCTAAAAAATCTACAATTTTACCATTTTCAATTTTTATTACTGCATCAACACAACCTTCGGGAATAATAATTCTTTTAGAATGTATCAACATTTATTTTCCCTCCTTTTCATCTAAACAAGATCATAATAATCAATTAGTTTTACATTATATTTTTTAATAAACTCTTTCATTAAAGATGACGTTACAAACTCTAAATCTTTTACCCTTTCAATTGATAGGGTTGTTAAATTCAAAAGATCAGCATCTAAATACCCCGGGTGTCCCATAATAGCTACATATTCATGTTTTAAAACTTCATCTTTATTCTTCATAAATTTACCTAAAGGATCTTTTTTTATCTGAGCTTCAGCATTAAATACCTTACTAAATGATGCATCATTACTTTTATCATCAGGTATCATATGAGTCAAAAAGAAATCTTTAAGCAACTCCATCGAAAAAGGAACATCTTCTTCTTTTGAGACTTGTTTTATAGCTTTTAACACTGTTTCAGGCATTATAGAATGCGGATGCAAATAACCAGGTTTTTTACCTGTTAATTCAACAAATCTATCAAATTGAGCACGAACTTCATATATACTTCTTTATACGGAAAAAGTTCTGCTCGTCCCTCTTTTGTTTTCCACTTACTATCAGCAACCCTTACACCAGACCTAATAAAGTTACCATCTTTATCTACAAGATTAGGAATTTTTTTTGGATCTGATATAGATGGACCTGATACCAAATTAAAATCAACACCGAAACAAAAGTTCGGTCTATCCTTAATAAATTTTGCGGCCCAAGGCGCAATTTCCATATTTGTAAACATACCTGTACAAGTTAGTATTCCATTATCAATCGCTTCTAAAATTCCATATGTAACAGCTTTTGTAAAACCAAAATCATCTCCTTGTACTAATAATTTCATCTCACTTCCTCCAACAGCTTGATAATTTTTTCAACAATAAGATTTAATCTATCCATATCTACTTCATAGTCATTTTCAGTTTTTGTATTTTCAACATAAAATTTTTTATCTTTAATATTTCCACAAGATATCATAATTGCTTTTTTAAAATAACCAAGTAAGTTGTTTGTTTCATTATATTCTTTTTCAATCCAACCATCTTCTAACAACATCGATACCTCAACATTTCCACTATGAGCTACAACAGTTTTTGGTCCACTAGCAAGATTATCTAAATATATTATTAATTGATTATCATTTATATATTGTTTAAGTAATTTTATACCTTCATAAGAAGCACAGTTTCTATCTAAAAAAACATAACTTACGTTTTTATTTTCCACTTTTTCCATAATTTTAAGAGTTGCCGCTACTGCTGCAGAACTTCTACTAAAATTAACCAAATTACCTGAAGGATGAATAAATCTAAAACAAAAATAACCAAGCACTACAACTGAAAAAAACTTAATCGTTTTCAAAAATATAGAGGATGATTCAAAATGATGTAAAAGAAAATTGATAAGCAAAAAACACATACTTGCACAAATTATTTGTACAACTAAATTCTTCATTTCTTCCCTGGTATTTAAAGAGGGATTGAATGGATAATACTTCATCTTAGGTAATAAAGCTTTTTCAGGAGTATCATAAGCACATACAACTATTATTTTTGCATTTCTAATGTCTTGCACAACTAAATTACATACATTCATGAATGGAGATCTTTTTGTTTGGAATGAAGTATTTAATCCATTAAGTTCACAAAGTTTTATCGTTTCTTTAAGAAAAACTTCTTTTTCTTTCAATTTAAAGCGCCTTCCGATATTAACGCCTGCAAACAACATTTTCTCTTTAATTTTGAATCATCCTTCCTTAAATAAACAGGCCATGAAATCTTCATTGCCTGTTTAAATATCTTCTAGAAAATACCAATCAATGCTCCTAAGATTGCAATTGCAAGAATTCCAAAAATTAATTGAGTTGGACGCTTTCCTTTTTTAATAAGTGAAACAAGAGTAAACAATAGAACTACCCCTAATAGTCCAGGGAAAATCTGATTTATTATATCGTTAACCACAACAGATGTTTGCCCTACTGTTAACGTCCAATTTAAAGGAACATTTACCATTTGAGCTGTCATAGCTCCAACCATAATTAAACCTAAAACAGATGCTGACTTTGTCAATGAAGTCATTAACCCTGTTTCAAAAACCATGTCAATAAATGAGGTACCATAAACATACCCTAGATTAATTAAAATATATTTAAATACAGACTGTGAAACACCATATAATAATATAAATATAATAGTTCCAAGAAAATTACCATCTGCACATAAACCAATACCAATACCTGCAGCTATAACACGTAAACAGTTAAAGAATAAACTGTCAAACATACCTGCAGTAGGTCCCATAAGCGCAGCTTTGATACTCTCTATGGTTTGACCATCAACTGTACCAGTTTCCTTTTTTTCTTTTTCCATCGCATAAGCTAAACCTGCTATAAAACTTAAAGCTACAGCATGAGTGTTAAAAAAGTTTTGATGACGTAAATAAGCTTCTTTTTTCTCTTCTATATCATCACCATAAATACTTTCAATAGCAGGAGCCATTGTGATTGTAAAACAGTTNGCTTCCATCTTTACCATATTAAAGTTTATAAACACAGTATGAGAGCGTAGAAACATAGATTTTAAAACACTATTTTCTTCTTGAGATAATATCTTCTTAGCCATTAGAAAAAGTCCTCCTCATCATCATTTACATTAACTTGTGTATTAGTTAAAGAAGTTTTTAAGTCTGACAATTTTTTATCTGACATAAACAGAGAAATTGCAATCGCTGCCCCAATAATAGCTATTGGCACAGTACCAAGACCTGCATATTTTACTAGCACATATCCTACAAAGAAGAATATAGCAACATCACCAGACCAAATCATTGAAGTTAATATTGCAAACCCTACTGCTAACATCATTCCTGAAGCAGCTCCTAGTCCTGTCATTACCCATACAGGTAAAGAAGCTAAAAGTGAATTTAAACCTTCAACACCATATGCTACTGCAAAAAACAACACTATTGCATTAACAAAAGGCATAGTAAAGAAGCTCACTAATATGTTAACAATTAAAAATTTCTTTGGATTTGCTTCTACTGCTAACTTTTCCCAAAATGGTGCTAAACTTGCCCAAAGTGGAGTTAAAAGTCCTCCAAAAGATGACATAGCTGTACCAATAGGCATCGCTATAGCTAAGCCCTCTTCAATAGAAGCACCTGTAAGAATTGTGTATGCAACGGCAATAACACTTGAAGTAGTNGCATCTGCTGGAATAGCTCCACCTATAGCAGATATCCCCATAAATATCGATTCAAGTGCAGCTCCCATTACTATCCCTGTATGGAAATCTCCCATTACAAGTCCTGCAAGTGGAGCAATTACGATTGGACGAGTTAAACATTGCCATGACAAAATGAANGTATCAAGCCAGTATACAACATAATATACAAAAGCTGCTTTTAACGCGATAGTTACCATTTAATAATCCCTCCTAATTATTTTTTGATGATTATAAGCCTAACACTTTAGCCAGAGGTTCAGGTGTATCTTCTGGCGTTGTTTGATAAATTGTTTCAATACCATGGTCAAGTATCTTTTTGAAAATCTTTACTTCATCATCATAAGCATATAAATTTGCACCGTATGTTTTTCTCATTTCCATTCCTTTTTTAGGTGCAATTCTACCGTAATTTCCTATATTGATTATCGGAATCTCTTCCTTTACATTATCAATTACTTTTAACAGATCTTCTGGAGTAGATACAATAACAAGTATTTTTAGATTTTCAGCACGTGGATCATTCATTAATTTAATTGAATTTTCAACTGATCTAATAGCTGTTTTACAAGTAGATGGCGCAGCCATCATAAGACTTTTTTTGATAATATCATTTGATGCTGCTTCATCATTTGCTACTATGATACGATCAACCCCTGTATGTCTTGACCATTTAATAGCAATTTGTCCGTGAATCATTCGTTCATCCAAACGAACAAGTTTAATCATGCTTTCACCTCCTCTTAATTAAAAGAAATCTTCTTCATCACCTATTTCTTCAAGCTTAACCTGTTTTAACGCATTTCGACTTTGCTTTATTATTATTTCTAGCTCTTCTTCACTAATTTTTTCTTTTGTAGCTACTTCAAGAACAAAAGCTAGGTTTACCCCAGCTACAAGAGTTGTATTAGGTCTATCAAGATAAGTTGCCATAACCTGATTAACACTTCCCCCATACAAATCAGACAACAAAAGAATTTGATCATCTTCTTTTGTTTTTTCATAGAAAAGTTCTAATTGTTCTTGAACAGTTTTTTCATCTATATACGCATCAAAAACTGTAACTACATCTGAATTTCCAATCAGAATATCTAAAGAACTCTTTAAGCCACTTGCAAAGTGTCCATGTGATGACAAGAAAATCTTAAGCATAAAAATCCCCTTTCATGTTAGCGCTTTCATCTATAAACATAATATAACTAGTTTACTAAATTATTCCCATGAGTATTTTTTCAAATAAAAAAGGGAAATTAATTATTATTTCCCTTAATCAAGTGAAATCGGTAGCACCTTTAAGTGATTTTTTTACAACACAGATTAAATCATCCTTATTTTCAGATTCAATTATTCTTTCAAGAGACTTTATATCATTAAAGAACATATAAATAGCATCACTAATAAATCTTGCCGACTCAAGAGAACCATTAAAATTAAAACTCATAACAACTATATAAGAAACTGGTTTTTCATCAAAGTTAATTTTATTTTTCAACTGATATATATCAAGAACACTCTTTTCAACAAGAGAATGCTTAACAAAAAGTACACATACATGATTCGAAACGCAAACAGGAGATCTATACTGTAAACTTTTTTGAATGTTTTTAACTGATTTTGAATCTTTACCTAATTTATAGCTTATCAGTTTAATAAACATATCTTTCGTATCAACATCAACATCACGATATATATTTATTCGATCAAGGTTCAATTTATTAAAAGCTTTATTTAATTGCACTCCATTTAAAATAAATCGATTGTATAACTCATTCATTTGTTTTTGAGTAGGTATAGTATCCATAGTCATATAAGGCCAATCATATTTATAAGCGAAATGCTGTGAATTACTATGAATTGCAAGAACCATTATAGAAAAGTCATAATCTTCATATTTTAATCCTCGCATTTCATAAAGCTCAAATACATCTATTTT
>JGI24710J26742_10002851_pt1 | contig 15053 bp, 17 predicted proteins | sample BioPla2DNA2_FD_26742 | JGI IMG/M metagenome (IMG submission 26742) | reverse complement strand
CGTAAGGCTTACGGTCTCAGAGACTTTGACTATTTCGCCTTACTTATTAAAGCTGCATTCCCCGGTAAAGTTGCTTTACCCCGAAATTTTTAATAGAGCCATTTTTTTGCACCGAAATTTTTCAAACTTTTGTATATCAATAAGTTAAAATATGCCTTAGCTCTAATAAAAGCACTAAATATAATGATAAAATAAGAGAAGTTTTTGTAACTTCGCAATTCTAGGAGTTCATCTTGTTACAACTGTTTAAGAAAATTACCTCATCAAGGTTTTGCTGGTTTCTATTACTGCTTGTAGCTGTATTTTTAGAGAGTTGTGGTCTTTACTTCCAGTATTCTCTAAATTTAAATCCATGCATTGAATGTGTATACGAGAGAGCCTACTTCTTAGGCTTTATAGTTATAGGTTTTATAGGTGCTTTAACTGCAGGTTTTGGACTTTTCAGATTTATCTGCTCAGCCTCTTTTTTAGCATTATCAATCGGAGGCCTTTATACAGCCTTTAGACATTACACAGCATATACAGGTGATGCTCTTTTTGGCAGTTGTAAATTAAAGGCAAGTTTTCCTGATTTTCTGCCACTTGATACTATTGCACCATGGATGTTTAAACCACTATCCTTGTGCACAACCAAAATTAACTGGGAATTTTTAGGTCAGAGTATGCCTTTCTGGATCCTGGTTACTTTTATAATCTCTACACTGATTGCAGCCTTAATGTTCTTTAGCTGTTTTGTTCAAAAGAAGGCTCGCGATTTTAACAAATACTACCGTTAACTCCATAAAATGATCCTAATGAAAGTTAGGATCGTTTCCCATCTTCTTTCTATTTTATATGTTCATTGCAACTAAAATCTGCCTTCGTTTTGACTTGTATTTAATATATTAAATACATACCTGCACTCATTTAAATCAATTTTGATTAAATTTAGAAATATCCAATAAATTATCCATCTAATAATGCACAATATCAGGGTATTTACCGTTATTTAACTTCGCATTTTTTTACCGTGTTAATACCTATATAAAGAAATTGAACATCTATAAATTATAAATACTAGATGTTTTATAAGTATTATTACTATAAAAAAGGTAATTCTCTTTATGATTAAATTACATCATATAGATACTATGACGACCTACATGTACTAAAAGATGTATGTCTAGAAGTTGCCGAGGATGAGAAACAGGTTATTATCGGTCCATCAGGCTCAGCAAATCCACTACCATAAGATGTATGAACTTCCTTGAAGTTCCAACAAGCGGAAAAGTTTACATTGACGGAAAGGAGCTTACCTCCAAAAAGAAAACCAAGCTAATACGTGAATACGGATTCTATGGTATTCCAGCAGTTCAACCTTTAGACGCTAAGTGTTCAACGTTTAGAAGAAAAGTGTTTGCACTTAGCGTTATTCTCCACCAATCAAAATCTTTAAGAAATCAAAGAAAGAAGCTGGGAGAATAATCTAAAGAAACGCGACAGAATGGCATTAAGCGCTAAATAGGATAAATCAGGGACGTAGGTTTAATACATGAATGGTTAGCTAGCTTTCAGAGAGGGGGATGCGGACAAAATCCTGGACACCTTTGCTAATACTAACCAAATCTGAGCCTGTATTGTACCGGGCTCAATCCTCCTAATGTATTTTTGATTCTGTCGTTATTGTACCATTGGATATAATTACTCAGGTATGTTTTTAATTCATCTAAAGAAAGCTCTTCAATTGAATGATTATAAAAGCATTCTGTCTTCATTCTTCCAAAGAATCCCTCACAGGCGGCATTATCAGGACTGCAACCTTTTTTAGACATTGATCGTATAAGTTTGTTGTCATTAGTTAATGATATCCATCCTGGCCATCTGTAATGACAGCCTCTGTCAGAATGGATTATTGGTCTGCTGTCTGTCCTTTTAAGTTTTTTTATGGCTTCAGTTAAAGTATCATTTGCTAGAGTTGCTGTAGGTTTATCTCCTATCTTATAAGAAACAATTTCATCGTTGAAGCAGTCTCTTATAATTGACAAATAGAGTTTTCCCTTACTGCATGCAAATTCTGATATATCAGTCAGCCATTTTTCATTTGGGGCTGATGCAGAAAAACCCCGATTCACTATATTAGGTACTGCAGGAGAAAGTTCTCCAAGGTAAGAAGAGAAGCGTTTCTTTTTACGTTTGACAATCTTTATTCCTTCTTTTTTCATAAGCCTTCTTATGACTTTTTTTGAAAGCTTGTGGCCTGCGTTCTTTAATGCAGTATAGAGTCTTCTATAGCCGTAGCATTCATAGTTTTTTATAAATGTTTCTTTTAGCAACGCTCTGCTAGACTGATATTTATCATTCTTGAGCCGAGACTGTTCAACATAATAGTAGCTGCTTTTTGACATCGATAGAGATTTAAGCAGAGAGAGAATCGAATACTTGTTTTTTAAGGCACTGATAATTTGATACTTCTCTTTGTTTTTTTAAAGCTTTTATATCAGTGCCTTTCCCTTTTTTTAATATTTCAAAGACCTCTGTCATCACGTCAACTTTCATCTGCAGCTCTTTTACCTGCTTTTTAAGCAGAGCTATGTCATCAGAACTTGCTTTAGAGGTTTTAGGAGATTGNCCCTTTAGCTCATTTTTCTCATCTGCTACTTGAGTTTCAAGCGAATCGGTCCTTTTGATTTTCTTTTTCTTCTGTTGCAAGCCAAATACTCCGTATTTAAGATACTTTTTTCTCCATATATATATATTATATTGCGAGAAATGCCTTCTTCAATTGCAACATCACGANTGTTTTCTGTTCCTTCAAAACATCTTTTTAGGATCTGAAGCTTACGCTCTGCTGAATAGCCATCATGATCCATCTTAACCTTAAGATTTATACTCTTGACTCCACTGGGCATAAGATTTGGAAACTTACCATTTGTTGCCTTTCTTTGGTTTATCCATTCATACAGGGTATGCGCAGCTGGATAACCTAACTGCCTGACTGTAGGAACAACCTTTTTAATTTTGTCATACAGTTTTAATGCTGCAATAATTTGTTGGACTGTATATGCCATAGATCACCTCGTTTAGGTGTCCAGGATTTTGTCCGCATCCCCGAGTGACATAAAAACTGTGTAATCCCATTTAAGTCTGATATTATTTTATAACTTAAATGGAGTTTTATATGGCAAAATCAAACGTAATCCTGTTGCTTTAAAGATTGCAGATCTAATCCTAGAGAATTATGACGTCACCAATGCAAAGGATGCTAATGAAGCATTAAAGGATGTATTTGGACCTTTATTCGAGAAGCTTCTGAATGCAGAAATAGACGCACATCTTGGCTACGATAAAAACTCACAGGATCCAAAGGAAACAGAAAACAGAAGAAATGGATTCGGAGAAAAGACAATTCAAGGCTCTTTTGGAGAGGCTAAAATCTCAGTACCAAGAGATAGAGACGGAACATTTAACCCTGTAGTCGTTCCAAAACACCAAAAAGATGTCTCTGAAATTGAAGGAAAAGTTCTTGCAATGTATGCAAGAGGCATGAGCCAGAGGGACATTAGCGCAACCATTCAGGAAATCTATGGTTTTGAGCTATCACAGGACAAAATCTCAACGATTACAGACTCAATACTTGAAGANGTGAAGGAATGGCTCAATAGACCGTTAAANCCTCTGTATAGCTTCGTATTTGTGGATTGCATATATGTCAAAATGAAGAACGAGCATGGTGTCGTTGATAATCATGCCGTATACGTTATTCTAGGCGTAGATGCTGAGGGCTTTAAAGAGGTATTAGGTCTGTACATTAGTCCAACAGAGTCAAAATCAACCTGGATGAAAATATTTGATTCTATCAAAGCTAGAGGCGTTGAAGATATCCTGTTTTTATCAATGGATGGAGTATCAGGACTTGAGGATGGCGTGCGCTCTATTTTTCCTCAGACCGTNGTTCAACGCTGCATAGTTCATCTAATNAGAAACTCCNCAAAATACATACCATCCAAGCATCTAAAGGCTTTCTGTGCTGATTGTAAAGCNATGTATAGTGCTATTAACCTTGAATTAGCTGAAGCTGCATTTGAATCCTTAAAAGAAAAATGGGGCTCAGATTATCCTGGAGCAGTTAGGGTATGGGACAACAATTTTAACCATGTGCGTCAGCTATTTAATTATCCAGCTGATATTCGCAAGGTTATGTATACAACAAATGCGATTGAGTCTGTAAATTCCAGTCTCAGAAAAGTCACTAAAAAAGGATTCTTTGAAAATGAGAATTCTGTTTTTAAAATTTTCTACCTAAGAATTACAGGTGAGCTTGCTAAGAAATGGAATAATGCAAAAATACAGAATTGGGCTAAAGTTTTAAACCAGCTATCCTGTCTAGACGAAACATCCGATAGAATAGCTAGGTATATTAGATAAATATTCAGAGCGGACTTAGTGGTGATTACACGGATATTCGTTCACTCCCAGCTTTTCATATTCTAACTAGCGACGCAATTATCATTTATATTTTAAAGGTACTTTATTTACCTTAATCTTTTCAGCAATTGCTCTATCGCTTGCTATTATCTTGGGATCTGTTCTCGCTTTAGTACGTAACTACTGTAATGCTCCAAATTACAGGATCATCAAATACCCGGCTGTAGGCTACATTGAGATCTTCAGAAATACACCATTACTACTGTGGATCTTTATCTGTGTGGTATTCTGTCCTGTACCTTCTATCTTTGCGCATAAGCTCTTTGGTTTGAACTCTGTTGAGACAAAACTGCTGTTTAAAGCATCAGTTGCCTTAATCCTCTTTACCTCATCAGTTATTGCCGAGATCATCCGCGGCGTTTTAAACTCAATTCCACAGGGACTGTTTGAGGCAGGTCATTCTCAGGGCTTTAATGTGGTCCAGATTATGGTTTAATTATTCTGCCACAGGCTATCCGTAATGTAGTGCCAACACTTCTAAGCCAGATCATTACAACCATTAAAGACTCATCATATCTTGCTAACCTTGCAACTATTTCGCTGATGTCTCGAGTTCGTCAGATCTTAAGTGCAGCAAACCTATACAATGGTTTAGGTACCATCAATGTATCAGATGTGTTCGTTCTGTACGGTTGTGCAGCTGCAATTTATTTTATAATTAACTTTTGCTTGTCACTGTTTGTACGCCATTTAAACGCACAAAAGAACAGAAAAGTTGTTGTAAAAGCTTAAGGAAATTAAAAATGTCATCACATTATGTAGTAACAATTTCTAGACAGTTTGCTTCAATAGGTAGAATTATTGGGCTTAAAATGGCTTCAAATCTTGGAATTGAATTACTAGACAGAGATATTGTAAAAGAAGCTGGCCGTCATCTTGGTGTTCAGAAATCTGAAATCAGCCACTATGACGAGAATTCTGGTAAATCAAATTTCTTTTAAGAAAAACATATCTTTTCGATTTCTCTTTTACTGCATTCATAACAATGTATTTGAAGTGCAGAAGAACATCTTTCAGGACTATGCTAACAAAGAGTCCTGCATTATTGTTGGCCGCTGCGCTGACAGTATTTTACGCTATAAAAAGGATGTACTTAACATTTGTATCTACGCTCCTTTTGAAGCAAGATTACACAATTGTGTTACCGAGCTTGGAATGGATGAGAAAAGCGCAGTCGAAAAGATTAAGAAGGTTGATGAAGCTCGTAGTGCCCACCGCAAGAAATACAGCCCTGACTGTAAGAGCGAGTTTGATGATAGAAATCTGATGATTGACTCAAGCTACTTTTGAATTGATAAGACAGCAGAAATTCTAACTAACATCGTCAAGGATAGATTGAATTTAAACTACGATGTTCTATAAACCTTTTTCGTAATCTTCTTTTCATTTCATATCTTTGGCATGTGCTTTTGCTCGTGCCTTTTATGTATCTGCAGTCCTTATTCATATAAACATCGTACCTTAGTATTTTTAAGACAGGCTTTTCATTTAGTCAAACAGATAGGAAGTAAAAGGTAGGATAGGATTGCCTTTCAGGATATAAAAAACCTCAATACAAACCTAGGAAGTATTGAGGCTTTTGCAAAAAAAGGAACTATTTGCCTTCTTTCATGTATTTTGCGCCTGCTTTTAGATATAACACCATAGACCAGATAGTAAGGATAGTAGCAATGCCTAAAAGAACAACTGCAGAATAAATCATAATCTCATTCATACGCCAGATTAAACCTGCGATTGCCACTAACTGAATGGTGGTTTTCCACTTACCAATCCAGCTTACTGCAACATTTGCCCTCTCACCCAATTCAGCCATCCACTCTCTTAGTGCTGAAACTGTGATTTCACGAGCTACGATAATCATTGCAGGGATAGTAATAAATTTACCTAAATGTGTATATAAGGGATCGGTATATAAAGCATAATGCTCTACGATTAGAACAAGTGCTGTACATACAACGATCTTGTCTGCTACAGGATCTAAAAAAGCGCCAAACTTTGTAGTTAGTTTTAACTTTCTGGCTAGGTAACCGTCTACAAAATCAGTAAGTGCTGCAATTGTAAAGATAATTGCCGCGTATAGATTTGATCTGTCAGTTGGCCAGTAGAAAAGGATAATAAAAACAGGGATCAAGCCCAATCTTATTAAGGTCAAAACGTTTGGTAAATTTATCATAATGGATTCCTAGACTTTTTTCTTATTCTATCACTTTATCATTAAACAGATAAATATTATGGCAACCAAAGTGGACCTATGCAATCTTTTTTAGGAAGATCAAATTCATTTGGATATGTCACATCCACAAGATACAATCCATATGGCTTTGCTGTAGGGCCTGCGTTTGCTCTATTCTTTGAATCAAACATCTGACAGAACCACTCAACGCTCTTTGTACCATTGCCAACTAATAGCAGTGAACCTACGATATTGCGCACCATATGCATTAAGAATGCATTTGCCGCAATATCAAAAATAATAAACTTGCCGATGCGTGAGACCTGCACAAAATGTACACAGCGGTTTGAGTTTAAAGACTCATCATCAGCAGCTCTAAATGAGCTGAAATCGTGCTCACCAATAATGTATTGTGCCGCCTGCTGCATTAAGTCAACGTTATACTCGCCCTGGTAAATGGAAACACCTTTTGAGAGGATGCCTGGTCTGTTTACAGAGTTTTGTAAAATATATCTGTAGCGACGGGCACGAGCTGAGAAACGAGCATGGAAATCGTCAAGAACGTGCTTTGCAAAGGTAATTGCAATATCAGGTGGTAAATGGCCGTTAGTACCCATTACCCAGCCTCTGTCTGAACGCTCTTTGGTTACATCAAAATGAATAACCTGACCTGTAGCATTTACACCGGCATCAGTTCTGCCGGCACATTGTAATTGAATGGGTTCATCAGCAATAATTGATAAAGCTCGCTCAAGCTCACCTTGAACAGTTTTTAAAGTAGTTTGTCTTTGAAAACCGGCATATTGCCAACCTTCGTATTCAACACCTAATGCTATACGCACAATATCTCCGTTAATTGTGTTTAAAGATTTTAATTTTAGCGACTGCGTATGTAATTACAGTAACAATGATCATAGCTGTAATTAAAGCTGCAAATCCACGAATATCTGCAAGAAGCAGCAGGTAAACAATGATGTTTCTTAATATCAGAGTTGCAATTGCCAGTAAAAAGAAAGCAACCACGCTGCCGTTTGCCTTAAAGGTAAAATAGCGATGACCAAAATAAGATGCCCAGAAGGCAATAATAAATGCTACAGAGGTAATTAAATTCTCATGTAAATTAGTAATAAATACAAGTACAGTTGTTACGGTCAAATCAACAACTGTAGCAAGGCCGCCTACGATTATAAAACGTACGATTTCATAAATCTGCGGACGATTAAGCTTCTTCATGGACATAAAATAAGGCAAGAAAACCTGCCTTTACATAATTATCTTACTTTTTAGTTTCTTCGTTATAGCTGATACCAACGCAGGTATTAGACATACCTTTTGGCAACTGCTTTGATAATGGTCCTGTGATCTTTGAAGCTACATATACAGGTCTTCCTTTAACCTCTTCAGTTAAGCGTCCCATATACTCACCTAATACACCAATACCGATAAGCTGTACTGCACCTAAGAACAAGATTACGCAGATTAAGGTGGTATAACCTGGTGTTGAGTTACCTAATACTAAGGTCTTGATTAGATTCCAGAACATGTAGATTAAAGATAACACACCAATAAAGCCACCTAAATATGACCATACTCTAAGTGGCAGAGAACTGAAGGCAAAAATACCATCTAATGCAAAGTTCCACAATTTCCAGTAGTTCCACTTGGTGTTACCCGCAACTCTTTCAGGACGCTTATAACCTACACCTTTTGAGGTAAATCCAGGCCATGCATATAAAGCCTTCATGAAACGGTTACGCTCTTTTAGAGTCTTTAGAATATCAATAATCTTTCTGTCAATCAGTCTGAAATCACCAACATTTGATGGGATCTGAACACGACCTGAAAGCTTGTTGAATACGTAATAGAAGCCTTCTGAGGATACTCTCTTGGTATTAGTATCCTTTGATCTGTCCTCACGAATACCAAAGACATTATCTACGCCATCTTCACGCCAGATTTTAATAAAATCAAGTACAAGCTCTGGTGGATCCTGCAAATCAACATCAATTGGAACAATAGCATCAGCCTGAACGAGATCTAAAGCTGCAGACATTGCAGCTTCCTTACCAAAGTTTCTTGATAACTTGATTAAACTGATATTGCCATACTCTTTTTGAATGTTCTCAATGATTTGTACAGTATCATCCTTTGAACCGTCATCGATAAACACAATTTCAATGTGCTCTATTTCGGCTTCTAGTTTTTCAAATACTGTTTTTACAAAGGTCTCTACGGTTTCATGTTCGTTGTATACAGGAACAATCAAAGCTACCTTATAATCAGATTTACGCATAATATCCTTCTTAATCTGTTAAGAACTCATGTCTTGAAGATGGATTTGTCTTAAATAAGCCGCCTAATGCAGTGGTTGTGGTCTGTGAGGTTTGATCTTTAATACCTCGTGATTTAACACAATAGTGAGTGGCACTGATACTTACTGCCACATTCTTTGTATCTAAAAGGGTCTGAAGTGCAACTTTAATCTGCTGTGCAAGACGCTCCTGAACCTGAGGCCTGTGGCCGAAAAACTGCACAATACGGTTTACCTTTGATAAACCGATGATTTTGGCTGATGGCATATATGCAACTTTTGCAAGACCATCCATAACTAAAAAGTGATGCTCGCAGGTGGAGGTTACAGTGATATTGCAAACCTTTACCATCTCATCAAAGTGCATCTTGTTTTCAAAAACACTTACTTTTGGAAAATTGCGGTAATCAAGACCAGAGAACACCTCATCTACAAACATTCTTGCTACACGAGTAGGTGTCTGGCACAGGGAGTCATCAGTCAAATCAAGACCTAAGGTCTCCATGATATTCTTCATGTTTTCCTCAATGATCTGTTTTTTTGAATCTAAAGAAAGACCGTTATCATGCCATGGAGTTTCAAGTCCATACTCTATAAGAGCATTTCTTACAAGGATGGCTTCCTTTGAAAGCTCACTATCAGTCACAATTTTCGTCATATACTTTGCTTTCCTTTTCAAGGCCAAAATGCAAGTGATGATGCTCAAGCGAGAACTTTCTAGCTAGATGATCACCAAGACGCTTTACACCACCCTGCTCTGATGCATGATGACCTAATACAAAAACTGCAGTGCCGGTCTCTTTAGCAAGCTGATATGTCTGAGTGTTTACATCGCCTGTAATTAAGGCATGAAAACCAGGCTTCATATTATCATCAATTAAAAATGATCCGGAACCTGAGCAGACAGCAATATCAGATAACAGGATATTCTCATCTCCATCACCTAATACCTCTACCCTTGTCTGCAAAGCCTGAGCTAATCTCTGGCCGACCTGTTTTATGGTCATTGGCTCAGATAAAACGCCCTGCATAGCAATGGATTTAGGATCGCCCGGATTTACATAATCAAGCTCATTTAAAGATAGAATGTCAGCTAAATACTTATTGTTGCCAACTACATTATGAGCATCAAGTGGTAAATGATAAGCAATCAGATTGATGTTAGCCTCTAAAAGCGCATACAATCTGTCTTTTAGAGGACCTACTACAGGCTGCATCTGTCCTTTCCAGAATAAACCATGGTGCACAAGTAAGGTATCAGCACCTAAATCAATTGCAGCGTCAATTGATTCTAGAGACACCGAACATGCTGTGGCAATGTTAGTGCACTCTTTATAACCTTCTACTTGAAGGCCGTTTAAGGAAGGGTCAAAAGAAAATGATCTTGCATCTAAATATTTATCAAGATACGACACTAATTCTTCAAGTAACATGGATTATCCTATAGTTGTGAAGCGTAGCATGGAAGATTTAATCTAGATTTTACAAGAGCACAAATCTTCTGAATACCTGACTTATCTTTTGCAACACCAGCATAAACGCGGGTCATCTGCTTGCCGTTTACATTAATCTTATGTGGAATTGCCTTAAAGCCTGCTGATTTTAACTGACTGATTACACTGTCAACCTGTGACTTCTGAGAGAAAGCACCAACCTGAGCGCCGTACTGGCCTGATATAAGCTTAGTTGAAGCTGTAGTTGTATGTGTAGCAGCAGGTTTTGCCTGAGTATTTGAATTTCTGCTTGAAGTTAGAACTTCAGTCTTAACTGTCTGCTGTTGTGGCTTTACAAAAGTGCTTTGTGCAACAACTGTATTTGGCTTTGCAGGAGTCTGAGAGATTGGATGAGCAGTTTCAAGTTTATGTGTTTCAAAAGGCTCGTCCATAGGAGCTGCATCTGAGATATTGTTTGAAGCTAAATTGTTCCCCTGATTATTGGTATTTAATGCATCAAATGGAGATGTAGCCTGAGTGTTTGAAACGCTTTGACTGTTATTAAGAGGGATCTGACCGTAATTGTCATCGCCTGCTAAAAGGTCTGAGTAATCATGCTCTACTGTTGCACCATTCTCATCAACAACAGCCCCATGTTTGGTAATAGCAATTGCACCATCATCATTTGATGACTTACGGTTGTTAGATTCATTATTGTTTGACAATAGTGGAACTAAAATCAGAATGATGGATAGGACAACAAAGATGCCCACAATTCTATTTCTTATGCTTTTACTGATTACCATTTTTATAGTACCTATTTTATTTTTTTATTTAATTTCTAATGCGTCCATGGCTTCACTTACGGTGACAAAGGAGCCAAGTACAATAATTTCATCGTTCTTCTGAACATCCTTTAGGACAGCACAAACCGCGTCCTTAACATTATGGTAAGATTTTATCAAAGATTGAGGGACTTGGCATTTAATTAAAACTTTTTCTAAACGCTCTTTAGTCTCACCGCGAGCTGTATGCAATGTTGCAAGATAAAATCCATCAAAGGAATGAGAAATAATCTTAATTACAGATTCAATATCCTTATCCTTTAACATACCAATTAGCGCATAACGATTTGCAAGCTTTGGTCTGTTTTTGATTGTCTTAACAAGATTCAAAGCTGCAGGTGGATTATGTGCTACATCAAGGTAAATTGTAGGATTTACAGATACAAGCTGCATGCGTCCTGGAAGTGCAACTGTTTTAATCGCATCAATTACAGCCTTTGATGGAATATTTAATCCCATCTCACGTAGCAGTATTATTACCTTAATGGCTGCAGGTGCGCAACAGTAAGGTATTTTAGGATATGGAAGCATAAAGGTTGTAAGATTAAGAGACTTCTTTTCAATATATTTAAAGCCATCATCAAACTGTCCTTCAAAATCCTCATTCTCAACAAAGACTGTAGCGCCTCTCTTTTTAGCCTCTGCCTTTATAACATCAAGAGCACTCTTATCAATTACGCCTGTAACAACTTTTGAGTGTTCCTTAATGACACCAGCCTTTTCAAAGGCAATCTTTTCAATGGTATCACCTAGAATTCTTATGTGGTCAAGACCAATTGATGTAATGACGCTTATATTTGCATCAACAACATTTACAGCATCTAATCTGCCGCCTAAGCCAACCTCTAATACAATGGCATCAACCTTCTCAATGGAGAAACATACAAGGGCGGCAAGTGTTGTGTATTCAAAATAAGTAAGCTTAATCTCACCACAATTTTCATGAACTGTGGAAAATGCTTGCGCTAAAACCTCGTCTTTTACAGGCGCTCCACTGATGCACACTCTTTCATTGAATTTATGTAAATGAGGTGAGGTGTAAAGGCCTGTCTTAATACTGCTGTTGTTCAGGATCCCTGCAATAAGAGCTGATGTTGAGCCTTTTCCATTAGTACCTGCAACTTCAATTACAGGAACCTTGTTTAAATATGAAAGATTGAGTTTATCTAAAACAGCCTTCACACGTGAAAGACCAAGCTCCATCTTGTTAGGATCGATGCTTTCAATATAATCAAGCCAGGTTTTTAGGGAACCTGGCTTATCTTTAACAATTTCAGATGTCATTTGAGATATTAAATTTCAACGCTGTTATCTGCTAATTGTGCTTCAACCGAATTTTTAGTACCAGATGCTCTCTTGTTATGAGTCTTTGTGGCACTCTTAACTTCAATCAATGGCACATTAGGATCATTTCTACCTAATAATAAAGCTACAAGCTCTGCTAACTCATCGCGCATCTTTGCACGAGGAACAATCATGTCAATTGCACCTTTTTCTACAAGGAACTCAGCTCTTTGGAAGCCTTCAGGTAGCTTCTCACGTACGGTCTGCTCGATAACACGAGGACCGGCAAAACCGATAAGTGCATTTGGCTCAGCTACGTTGATATCACCTAACATTGCAAGTGATGCACTAACACCACCCATGGTAGGATCTGTCATAACGCTGATAAATGGTAAATGAGCCTTAGCAAGACGTGCTAATGCAGCAGATGTCTTAGCCATCTGCATTAAAGAGAATAAAGACTCCTGCATACGTGCACCACCTGATGTTGAGAAACAGATTAAGGCACAGTGATGCTTTAAACACTCTTCAACAGCGGCACAGAAACGAGCACCTACAACAGAACCCATTGAACCTGCCATGAACTCGAATTCAAAAGCACATGCTACAACAGGTAAGCCCTTTAAAGTACCTCTGATAACTACAAGACCGTCTTTTTCACCAGACTTCTTCTGAGCTGCAGTATATCTGTCTTTATATTTCTTTAAGTCTTTAAACTTTAAAATATCCTTTGGCTCTAGATCGCCTGCAATTTCCAGACGACCTTCCTTATCTAGGAATGAGTCTAAGCGAACACGAGCCTTGATGTGCATGTGATGTCCGCACTTTGGACATACATTTAAATTACGCTCTAGTTCAGCTCTGTATAATACTTGATCACATGATGAACACTTAGTCCAAACACCCTCAGGGATCTCGTGTTTTGCACTATTGGTAATTGAAGATGTTGTCTTATGTAATAGATTCTCAAGCCAACTCATATTAAATCCTGTAGATAAAATTCTCTAATTTTCTTGTTGCTACTTAATTCAAGTAAAGCAATCTTTACTCAATAGCCATAATTTAATGTGCGCATTTTACCACACATCTTTATTTATATGTTATTAAATTAAAAAACTCTGCTAATTGTTGCTACAACAGGCAGAGTTTTAGTATTTATATCAGTTTTTTTATTAGAACTTAATTCCACCAGTTACAAAGAAATTGCAGCTGTTGTCTAACTTATACTTATTGATTAAATCACCATCTGAGTTATAGAACTTGTACTCGTGCTTGAACGCATAAGCTACACCTGCATCAATTTCAATAGCAGGATGTGGAGTAAATACAGCTGCTACAGTAGCTGTATACTGCTTGTCATAGAAGTAGCCACTGCGTGCATATGAACTGTGCTCTGATAATTTAACGTAATTATAGCCGCCGTACTGTACGTTGCCTCTTAGAGCAAACCAGTCTGTAAATCTGTAGGTGGCTTCATTCTTTGGGAAACCAACAACGAATGATAGACCTTCAAGTGATGGGTCGCCATATTTAGCCTGCAGTACTGGGAAGAAAACGCTTCTAACTTTGTTTTTAGCAATACCAGCACCTGCCTCTACAGCCCATTCATTATCAAGTTGATAATTGAAGCTTCCGCTTGCAAAAACACCGTAGTTCTTTGAAATTTTGAAATCATCTTCCCATGCTAGAGATAAACCACCCTTTGCATTGAATGATAAATTATCACCTAAATCAAAGGTGTGATGGACAATACCATACAAAGTATGAAGATCATCAATATCTTTTGAGCGATCGAAATTGATTGCCTGATGTTTGTAACCTAAAGAGATAAGCTCATTACCGCCTTCAAGTTTAAAGCCTTTGCTTTTAACATCCTGACCGTGCTTTAAGCTTGTGCTGTAATAAGATGAACCAGCTGTAAAGTATGCTGCGTTTGCTTGAGATGCTGCTGCAAATACTAATGCAGATGCTAGTAATAATTTTTTCATAAATTTTTCCTAAAAAATATAATGAATTAAGGAAGTTTTGCTCAACCTAAATTAATAAATTTCTTATATTATAATGCGTTATACAACACAAACAAGATAGTCTTGCTATTTTGACAGAACTTTTCATTTTTTAACCTAAGAGGTTACATTTTCTTTGAAATATAGTGTGTTTTGCGATAAAAACTCTGCTTATTCAAAAAAAGTAGAGTTAAGGATATTAAGATTTAGATAAACTTAAAATGTAGAGAATCTGTTAAAAATAGCTTGATACATAGCGGTATGGTATTTTTCTTATAAAAAATTTCTATTTTTTTATTGGCAAATAACAAAAATTGTATGACTGAATTACATTTAAGGTTGTTATAGTCATAGGTTATACATTATCAATGTCATCTGAACATTTGTTTTTTACTTATAACGCAAGTGCTTTTTATACATTATTTTTTAAATTATAAACTCAAGTTTTGCATTTCGATTTTAACTAAAAATCGGCATTTAAATGCGGTCTAGCACCACATTTGTTGTTTAAAAATCAATTTCTTTAACTATTTAGGA
>JGI24710J26742_10002850_pt1 | contig 15057 bp, 7 predicted proteins | sample BioPla2DNA2_FD_26742 | JGI IMG/M metagenome (IMG submission 26742) | reverse complement strand
ACCCAGACAGATTCCCACATGCACAATATTACCATCCTCGTTATCAAAGAATGCAAGGTCACCTGCACGAGCTTCCTCAACAAAGGAAACCATCTTCCCTAATTCAATCTGCTGCGATGCGTTACGTGGGAGCGGATAACCCATAAGCTTGAAAACAAGTTGGGACAGTCCCGAACAGTCAATACCCATAAAAGTTCGGCCACACAGGTAAGGTGCGTTCAGAAAACCACGGGCCACCTCTTCAAGTTCGGGCTTTCTTTCAGGAGTAGTATTCTGATAATAATACTCCCTGTTGCCTATGCTGAAAGAATTCCGTATCTCTCCGTTGAAGGCTATCCGACTTCCCGCAGGAACGTACTGAACACTCTTTTCAGGCTCTCTGATAAGCTTGATAACCGGCTGAGTCACCAGTATTCCCGGAGAGCTGTTCCATAGCTCTATCTCCCTATCAGGAGTTGCGACCATGTATTTCTCGTCTATCCAGCCCTCATAAGCATCAAAGGCAAGACGTACGCGCCTCCAGCCCTGCACAGCTTCAAGCTCATAAAACACCTCACCAAAAAGGATCTGGGTCTCCATCTCACTTTGCTCGGCCGGTTCCTTGCGAACAGGAATCACGCTAAAAGAACTAATTGATCCACTCATAGTTGAACTATTAAATATCCCGGGAAATCTAAATACCAAAGATAGCTAAAAAGGGGATGTTAACCACACAACAGCTCTGCCCCAAATTTTCACAAGATTGTTGATCTCACGATATCAATATATTGAGTAACTTTGTAGTTTGAATTTACATATTCACTCTATGCTCGATACCATTAGAAAATATTCGATAGCTATCAATCGCATAGTGCTATTCCTGGCTGCAGTAACCATCGTAACTTATTTCTTCCCCAGACAGGGCAAATTTGGTTACGAATATACCAAGGGCAAACCCTGGCCTCACAGCACACTTATCGCGCCATTCGATTTTCCTATCTACAAAACTCAGGCCGAATTAAAGGCTGAAAGGGAAAAGACTCTAAGTGACTTCTATCCGTATTTCCGCTATAATGAGGAAGTAGAACATACACAACTGAGCCTTTTTGAAAGCGATTTCAACTCTGCCAGACTGCGTCTGATAGCCAAGTACCCCTTTCTGACCCTACCATTACAGGGAAGACCCGAATATGACATCTTTTCAGGTGTAAGGTCACAAATCAAAAGACTGCTGACAGAAACATACAATAAAGGTATTATCACCCTTCCTGAAGAGTATCAGGACAGGCCCTCAACAATGATAATATCTGTTGTCAGGGATAATTTTGCTGAGCGTAACGAACTTGGGGAGTTTTACAACTATCCTTCAGCATACCAGCATCTTACAAAAGGTCTTACTTCATACATTAACCAAAGGGCTACGGTGAATCACAGAACTCTGGAACAGTTTATCGATGATCTCCAGCTCAATAAATATCTGCAATCAAATATTGTGTATGACGAAGGACGTACCGAGCAGGAAAAGGAACGTATTCTGGCCGATATAAGCCTTTCAAGCGGGGTAGTATTGTCCGGACAGCGTATTATTGATACCGGGGAACTAATAACAGAGGAAAGTGGAAAGATATTGGATTCACTGAAATCAGAATATGAGAGCAGACTTGGTAAGGGAACCAGCCACTACTTAGTGCTGCTTGGTCAGGCGCTGCTTATAGCGATGCTCTTTACTATTGTTTACTACTTCCTGTTTTACTTCAGACGTGACGAATTCAAGAATCTTAAGTCGATAAGCTTCCTGCTTATCCTGGTTGTTGTAATGGTCATATTTGCACAGCTTGCAAGGAATTCTACAGAACAGGGGCTAATCTATATAATTCCTTTTGCTATCCTTCCAATAATAGTCAGAATATTCTTCGACAGCAGGCTTGCATTCTTCCTGCACGTAACAACAATATTGCTGTCAGCTTCGTTTGCACCAAACAGCTTCGAGTTTGCTATTATCCAGATACCTATCGGGCTTGTTGCAATGTACAGCTTGTATCGTATGACAAGGAGGTCTCAGCTTGTCAGGGCCGCTATCCTTATAGTACTGAGTTACTCTGTTCTGTATACCGGACTCAAGTTATGGCAGGAAGGGGACTTCACAAGGATTGACTACATCATGTATCGTAACCTGGCTATTAACGGAGGTCTGTTGCTCCTGGTCTATCCGCTTATCTATATATTCGAGAAATTATTCGGATTCCTTTCGGATGTGACCCTTGTAGAACTGTCCGATACCAACCACCCAATACTTAGACGACTTGCTGAAAAGGCACCAGGCACCTTCCAACACTCAATACAGGTAGGGAATCTGGCACAGGAGGCCATTTATGTAATTGGTGGTAATCCGATGCTTGTACGAACTGGAGCTATGTATCACGATATCGGTAAGCTAATNGCACCGTTGTACTTCACGGAAAACCAGACAAGTGGTATCAATCCGCATGAGCACCTTTCATATGAAGAAAGTGCCCAGATTATAATAAGTCATGTTGAAAACGGGGTCAAAATGGCGCACAAGGAAAAGCTGCCACGGCAGATAATTGACTTTATCGAGACCCACCACGGTACGATGAAAGCCAAGTACTTCTACAATATGTANGTGAATGAAAGGCCTGACGATGAAGTAGATGTAAGCCTCTTCTGCTACCCCGGCCCCACTCCTTTCACCAAGGAAACTGCCGTGCTTATGATGGCTGACTCGGTTGAGGCTGCATCACGCAGTCTCAAAAGCTACTCGGATGATGAGATAGACCGACTGGTTGAAAACATTATCAATAGTCAGATAGCCGAGAATCAGTTTATCGACGCCCCTATTACGTTCAAGGAAATCAATACTGTAAAGGACTTATTCAAGCAAAAGCTTAAGAATATCTACCATGCCAGGATTGAGTACCCCGAATTGAAGAAAAAGAAGCAACGTCTATAGGGAAGAATAATGACCAAGACACGATATCAAATACAGGCCTGCACGTCATTGACGTAGAATAATCAATTTATCTGGAGATTGATTTTTGTACTCCTACAGAGGTAATCTGAAAATACTTGCAAAAATATGGCGTCCTTTTGACATGAGAGTAAGGCACCACCCAGAAGCAAAAAAGGCAGAGGTTTAAGCCTCTGCCTTTTTTGCTTCTGGAAAGAATTTCTTCTGAAACAGCAGTATCGCTATTATGCCTAATGATATAGATGCGTCAGCAATATTAAACACAGGCCTGAAAAAGATAAACCTGTTTCCTCCAACAAAGGGAAACCAGTCCGGATAATATCCGTCAATCACAGGGAAATACAGCATATCGACTACCCTGCCGTGCAGGAAGCTGGCATAGCCTCCCTCCGGACCCATAAATGTGGAAACAACACCATGAGCACTTTCACTAAACAACAGGCCATAAAATGCACTGTCAATAATGTTGCCTATTGCACCGGCCATAACCATGCTTACACAAACTACAAAGCCTGTATGAACTACCTCTTTTTGGCATATCTTATAAAGATACCATCCGATACCTATAACTGCCANTATCCTAAACAGGCTAAGGAATAGTTTACCATATTCTCCGGTAAACTCCATCCCGAAAGCCATGCCGTTGTTTTCAATAAAATAAATCCTGAACCAGTCAAACACCCTGTACTCCTGATAAAGTGACATATGTGTCTTAATCCAGATTTTTACTGCCTGGTCGACCAAGAGAATCAGGAATACTAAGAGCAGTGATTTTTGAAATTTAGTCATTTTAAGTTTCTAAAAAAGTTGACAACTCCACACGTAAATGATGAGTTCATCATTTACTCCACCACAACTGACGGATGGGTTCAGGTTTACCTCTGGTTCTTCTTTGCGTCAATGCTCAACGTGGCGTGGGGTACTGCACGTAGACGTTCTTTAGGTATCAGCTTACCTGTTTCCCGGCAGATACCATAGGTCTTGTTCTCGATGCGAACTAAGGCAGCCTGCAGGTGCTGAATAAACTTTTGCTGTCTTTGAGCCAGTTTTCCGGCTTCCTCTTTAGACAGAACGGCTGCACCTTCTTCAAGAACCTTGAATGTAGGTGAAGTGTCCTGAGTGTCATTACCATCCTCGAGAGTTATGGTGTTTTTCAGCAGTTCATAATCGCTCCTGGCTTTTGTAAGCTTCGCAATAATAATCTCCTTGAACTCCTGAAGTTCGGCGTCAGAATACCTGGTTTTTTCGCTCATATCTATTAGTATTTAGGGTCAGTTACTTATCTTCTTCACCAATATCGCTGTCTCTATATCTGAGTCCAGTTCTACGACAATAGCTGCAGAATCGTTACATTTATCCACCAGACTGATTTTTGGTGCTAGAGTCTGGGTTCCGATATAACCGGTAAAGTTCATTACTGCATTGTTGATTGCCTCATGTTTCCTGATGTAGAGTTCAATCTTATCAGTAATTTCAAAACCGCTATCCTTACGGATATTCTGAATTCGATTTACCAATTCCCGTGCCAGACCTTCCTGACGTAATTCCTCAGTAATGGTGATATCCAAAGCAACTGTTAGTTTTCCTTCATTTGCTACAAGCCAGCCGGGTATATCCTCACTGATTATTTCGACATCCTCGGCCAGCAGTTCGATCTTTGATCCTTCTACCTCTACCTCAAAACGCCCCTCTCGCTCAAAATGGGTGATCTCTGCCGGTGTCAGGGTATTTACAACAGCGGCTATACCTTTCATCAGCTTTCCATGTTTCGGTCCCAGCGTCTTGAAGTTGGGTTTTATCTTCTTGACAAGGACTCCGCTGTCATCTGCCAGATATTCAAGCTCCTTGACATTTACTTCTGACAGAACCAGATCCTTGATCTTGTCAATTTGCTCCCTGAATGACACTCCCATATCGGGAATCATAATCTTCTGCAGGGGCTGGCGAACCTTGATACTTACCTTTCTGCGCAGTGCCAGAACCATTGATGATATCTGCTGGGCATAGCTCATACGTTCTTCTAGGCCAAGGTCTATCAGCGCCTCATTACACTCGGGCATCATGGCGAGGTGAACTGACTTGTTTTCTCCTGTAAGGTCCAGATACAGCTTCTCCATAAAGAAAGGAGCAATCGGTGCAGACAAAACGGCAACAGTCTTCAGACAGGTGTATAGGGTCTGATAGGCAGCAATCTTGTCCTTGTTGTACTCACCTGCCCAGAACCTCTTCCTGTTAAGCCTTACATACCAGTTGCTCAGGTTTTCGATTACGAAATCCTGTAATGCACGTCCGGCACGTGTTGGTTCATAACTGCTATAAGCATTCTCTACTTCCTTGACCAGACTGTTGAGAACTGAAATAATCCAGCGGTCTATCTCTGGGCGTTCGGCAACGGGAACTTCCTCTGCACCCTGAACGAAACCGTCAACATTGGCATAGAGGGAAAAGAATGAATAGGTGTTGTATAATGTGCCAAAGAACTTGCGCTTGACCTCATCAACACCTGAAATATCAAATTTCAGGTTATCCCATGGCTGTGAGTTGGTCATCATATACCAACGCAGCGGATCTGATCCGTACTGCTCAATCACTGCAAAAGGATCGACAGCATTGCCAAGACGCTTAGACATCTTATTGCCGTTCTTGTCAAGTACAAGACCGTTTGATATAATATTTTTGAATGCTACTGAGTCAAAAAGCAGGGTAGCCAGTGCATGCAGGGTAAAGAACCAGCCACGGGTCTGGTCCACACCTTCGGCTATGAAATCTGCCGGGAAGGGCAGATTATCCTTAGACTCGAAGGGATAATGCATTTGTGCATAAGGCATGGCACCTGAGTCAAACCAAACGTCGATAAGGTCCGGCTCCCTGTACATTGCTTTTCCTTCATCGCTTACAAGAATGATCTCATCCACATAAGGTCTGTGAAGGTCTATCTTCTCATAGTTTTCCTTGCTGTAGTCACCCGGTATGAAGCCTTCAAATGGGTTCTTTTTCATCAGACCGGCCTTTACAGACTTTTCTATCTCACTGAAAAGCTGTTCTACCGAACCGATACACAGTTCCTGACTTCCATCCTCGGTACGCCAGATAGGCAGCGGAGTACCCCAGTAACGAGACCTGCTAAGATTCCAGTCCACCAGGTTTTCAAGCCACTTACCAAAACGACCGCTACCGGTGCTTGCAGGCTTCCAGTTGATAGTATTGTTCAGCTCTATCATCCTTTCGCGCAAGGCTGTAGTTCGGATAAACCAGCTGTCAAGTGGGTAGTACAATACCGGCTTGTCAGTTCGCCAGCAATGCGGATAACTGTGAATATGCTTTCCTACTTTAAAGGCTCTGTCTTCTTTCTTGAGCATAACAGACAGATCCACATCCAGGGTGGCATCTTCATCTGTCAGCCTCTCATCATAGGCATTCTTGACATAGCGGCCGGCAAACTCGGAGTACTTCTCTACATTTACACTCTTAGCCACAAAGTCGGGATGCAGGTCCTCAATCCTGAAGAAACGACCGTTACGGTCAACCATGGGCTGACGCTTGCCATCCTTGTCGATCATCAGTAGCGGACTAACCCCTGCCTGACGGGCAGCCCTGTCGTCATCCGCACCAAAGGTCGGTGCTATATGCACGATACCTGTACCGTCGCTGGTGGTAACAAAGTCACCTACAATTACCCTGAAAGCATCACCTTCCGGCTTTACCCATGGCATCAGTTGCTCGTAACGCACACCCTCCAGTTGGGCTCCTGTATATTTCCCATCAAGAATCCTGAACGGGATATGCTTGTCACCCGGTTTGTAATCCTCCATGCTGAGTTCGGCATCCTTCATATTGAAATATGCACCTACAAGGTCTTCAGCAAGGATTACACGTATCGGTGAACCAGTATAGGGATTAAAGGTCTTAACCTTAACATAGCTAATGCCAGCACCTACTGCCAATGCTGTATTGGATGGCAGTGTCCATGGAGTAGTGGTCCAGGCCAGGATAAACAGGTCTGTATCAACACCGGCAAACAAAAACTCGGACTTCTCATTCCTGATCACCTTAAACTGAGCAGTACAGGTTGTATCCTTTACATCACGGTAGCATCCCGGCTGGTTAAGCTCGTGGGTGCTAAGTCCGGTACCTGCTGCTGGTGAATATGGTTGTATAGTATATCCTTTGTATAGATATCCCTTCTTGTGAAGCTCGCTGAGCATCCACCAGAGGGTTTCAATATAACGGTTGTCATAAGTGATATAGGGATCATCCATGTCAACCCAGTAGCCCATCCTGCTGGTCAGATCCTCCCACATATCGGTATATTTCATCACATCACTGCGGCATGCCTTGTTGTATTCAGCCACAGAGATTTTCTTGCCTATATCGTCTTTCCTAATACCAAGCCTTTGTTCAACTCCAAGTTCAACAGGCAATCCGTGGGTATCCCATCCCGCCTTGCGATGTACCAGAAAACCCTTCTGGGTCTTGTAACGGCAAATCACATCCTTTACGGTACGAGCCATCACGTGGTGAATACCGGGCATACCGTTGGCTGATGGCGGTCCTTCATAAAAAACAAAGGATGGACATCCCTCACGTTCCTTTAAACTCTGTTTAAAAGTATCGTTCTTATCCCATAGCTCCAGCACCTCTTTATTTATGCCGGAAAGATCAAGCTCCTTGTATTCAGGAAATTTTCTGCTCATCTTAATTTGAAGCTAATTTGAGTGCTTGTTAAAAAATCGTACAAATATAGATTATGAGGACTGGAAAAACAAGGACAACAGTTCTTTTATAGGTATGGGCTACGGAAGTATTACTGAAACTTTTATAGCTTTGTGTAAATACTATTAACAATGAGGCTTAGCGCGTTTACCCTGCTTCTTACTTCTATTTTACTGATGCCAACGAGGGTCTGCGGACAGCAGTCCGCATCCCTGGCTGTCACGGTGACAGGCTCGGTAAGCGATACAGCAGACAGCCCCCTGCCTTACGTCCATATAATATCCGACTCCCTCGCCATACATACTACAAGTAGTGAGAATGGCAGCTTTTCATTTACCACCGATGCCCTTCTGCCATTTTGCTTTGAGATTAGGTCACTTGGATTTAAGACCCGGAAGGTCTGCATAGGTGACAACACTGTGTTTCCCCTAGCCATCACACTCGAGAAGGATGCCTATCTCATCGATCAGGTAGATGTGGAAGGGCACGGACCTACTGAAATAAATAATCAGCAGCTGGATATTTCACATATCCGCACCATACCATCGGTAGCAGGGCACTCCATTGAGTCACTGGTACGCTCNCAAATGGGGGTTACATCTTCCAGCGAACTCAGCAGTCAGTATCGGGTCAGAGGGGGCAATTTTGACGAAAACATGGTGACTGTCAACGGTGTGGAGGTTTACCGCCCCTTCCTGATCCACTCCGGGCAACAGGAAGGTCTTAGTTTTGTAAATCCCGACCTNGTAGAGTCTGTCGAGTTCTCAGCCGGAGGCTTCAGCGCCTCCTATGGCGATAAGATGAGTTCGGTACTCGACATAAACTACAAGCGCCCAAAAGAACACGCAGGCAGCATCTCTGCCGGTATGCTTGGAGCCTCCCTCCACCTCGAAGGTACCGGACGTGACGGTAAATTGTCATGGATAGGAGGTGCCAGATATAAGACAAACCGTTACCTGCTGGGAACACTCGAAGAAAAGGGGTACTACCATCCCAATTTCACAGATATCCAGACCTTTATTAGTTACCAGTCCTCCCCTGCCCTATCCTTCGATGTGCTGGGATATTATTCATCCAATCGTTACCGCTTCCAGCCACAGTCGAGGGAAACAACCTTTGGTACCATCTCAGATATCAAGCGACTCAGGGTTTACTTCCTCGGAAGGGAGGATGACAGCTTTGAAACCGGCTATGCTGCCGTGTCGGCAAATTACAGCCGGGGCTTAAGCCAGTACAAACTGACAACCAGTGGCTTCCGCACCTACGAAGAGGAGACCTACGATATTATTTCCGAGTACTGGATGCATGAGCTTGAAGACCCTTTTGGTGATGGAACAGAAGGTGAACAGATAGCTGTCGGAGGCTTCCACCGCTATGCACGCAATGACCTCTTTGGTACAGTCAATGCAATCAACCTCGAAGGAAAACATAGGGGAAACAGCCTTACCTCATGGGGACTGCAGTACCGACATGAGCAGTTCCGCGACAGAATCACAGAGTGGGAAAGAATAGACTCTGCTGATTACTCCATACCCCAACATGATGACAGACTTGAACTTGCATATTCAATCCACGGGCGAAATACTCTTAGCAATCACAGGCTATCGGCTTTTATAAAGAAGGTATTTACATGGCAACTCGCAAAGGGACGCCTAAACCTGGATGCTGGAATCAGAGCAACCTGGTTGTCATTCAATGATGAAACTACTATCAGTCCACGAATCCTGCTAAGCTACCTTCCAGAAGGTCGCAGTAGCCGCTACCGTCTTTCAGGAGGTGTGTACAACCAATCCCCAATGTTTAGAGAAATGCGACGCCAGGACAGCTCTATCAACGAAGAGATCAGTTCCCAGCGCTCAATTCACTTAGTGGCAGGCTACGACTACCATTTCGCTATTGCAGAGCGGCCCTTTAANTTTACTACCGAACTCTATTACAAGTATCTGGATCGCCTGATACCCTATCACATTGACAATGTAAGGATAGTTTACTCAGGTGAAAATGAAGCCCAGGGCTATACAACGGGTGTCGATTTCAAGATTAACGGGGAACTGGTTCCTGGTGAAGAATCATGGGCTACTCTGTCGATAATGAAGAGCGAAGAGGATATTAGTGGCGATACCTGGGACGATCCGGCCAGAGCCGGATCTCCGGGCTTTATCCCAAGACCCTCCGACCAGAGGGTAAACTTCTCCCTATTCCTGCAGGACAAGCTGCCGCATAATCCTGAGTTTAAGGCCCACCTAAGCTTTTTCTATGGATCAGGACTACCCTTTGGTCCTCCCAGAACCGACAGATACAAGGCTACATATCGTATGCCTCCCTACAGAAGGGTTGATATCGGATTCTCGTACGACTTATTGAGCAGGAGAAATGCAAATAAGCAACAGCACAACAGCTATATGAAAAACCTGTGGCTGGGTATCGAGGTCTTCAACCTGCCCGATATAAACAATACTATCTCGTATTACTGGGTAACGGATGTGTACAACAGGCAGTATGCGGTACCCAACTACCTCACCTCCCGCAGGATTAATATAAAACTGACTGGNAAGTTCTAGGTAAGTATTAAGCACCCCAGACGCCCCCTTTAATTTGTCAGTTTCTTATTCCCCTGACAGACTCCCGATAATCTGACTCCAGGCTTTCACCACTTCTTGATCCACATTATAAGTCCGGTAACAGGCAGAGAAGCTGCAATAAGACAGGCAATAAAGTACAATATCTTCGAAAAAGTACCGAAAATCTCACCTGTATGTATGGCCCGAATTGATGATGCAATACGCTGGTTTAGCGGTTTGTCTGAGTAACGGTCAACTTTCACAACCTCGCCACTAACCCTTGAGATAACAATATTATCNCTTCCNGCACGNGCNAAGAAGGCTGCGCCCGATTTTGAAATACTTACAGTCTCATCTTCCTCAGATGGGATAGTAATCCTGAGATTGCCCTTATATGAGAATTCCTTATTTGCAGCCTCTATCAGCTGCGCAAATGCTATATAATCAGCAGTGAGGCCAACTGCAGTACTGTCCACTACAGTATCAGCCGGGTCTGTCTGAGCAACTGTGATATCACCACCGGAAGCAGCCTGAGCCTCAACTGACCTTCCACTACCACGACGTTGTCCCCGGGCAGCCTCTCCTCTTCTTTCACCACGGCCTTCACTGCGCTGCCCTACTCTCTCACCACGCTCCCCACCTGCCTTATAACCGTCCTGACCTGATCCGGCACCACCGGATCTGGCACCCTGTCCCTGGCCTGCTCCACCACCCTGTGGTCCTCCCGGTCCACCCGGTGCTTCAACTCCCAGCACTCCATAAATGGCCTTGCGTGACCAATCAAAGGACCAGAACAATCCTGTAACTGACATAATCAGCACCAGAATTGCAGTGTAAAAACCCAGCACATTATGCAGGTCGTAAGTTAACCTGTAAGAACCTCCGTTCCACATTATCTTAAGTCTCCTGGCAATGTTCTTCAGTTTACGGGGAAACCACAGCACAATACCACTTACTACGAGCAGGATCATTATAATGGTTGCCCAACCCACAATAGGGCGGCCAATTGCAGTATCCAGTAATANCCATCTGTGCAGGCGGAACACAGTCATAAAGAAGGCCTGTCCCCTCAGGTTGCCGCCTTCTGAAACAACACCGGTAAACTGGTTTACAAAGTAGTTGGTACCTCTACGTCCTCCCTCAGGAGTTACGACATTGGCAATCCATACATTGTCTGANGAATAAGGAATATTGATAAAGCGGGGGGCAACTCCCGTTGCCTCCTTTACCTTTTGTACGGCATCTTCTATGCTAATGGGACTGGTACCGTCAACTGCCTTAACANTGTACTTTTCCTTGTTAAGACACCTGATAATATCTTCCTGAAAGGTGTAAATGGTTCCAGTGAGGCATACGACAAACAGAATCAGGGCACTTACAATACCTGCCCATTTGTGGATAACAAAAAACCACTTTCTGATGGGGTTCCAGAGAGATTTTTTTCCGGATTTCGCTACTTCTTTCTCCATTTTTCACAAAGTATTATTTCCGGGCCAAAATACATGGCCCGGAGAAATATTGAAATCCCTAAATCTAGTGGTTTTTCAGGTAGTAATCAAATTACATACGCTCCGGCACATCGATGCCAAGCAGCCACATTCCCTTTTTGATTACCTCGGCAACTGCATGACTGAGCGAAAGTCTCATCTCACGCAGATCTGCATTTTCCTCGTAAAGAATAGGACTGTCGTGGTAAAACTGGTTATATTCCTTTGCCAGTTCGTAGACATAGTTGGCTATTACAGCCGGACTGAAAGCAGCACCGGCTTCCTTAACAACATTGGGGAATACCGCGATACTGCGTACCAGGTTGTTTTCCTTTTCGTTGAGAGTAACATTTGAGGGTGCCGAACCGCTCCACGGAATGCCTTTGTCAGCAGCTTTTCTGAAGATAGACTTGATCCTGGCGTGGGTATATTGAATAAATGGTCCGGTATTACCGTTAAAATCAATAGACTCCTTGGGATTGAAGGTCATATTCTTTCTGGGGTCAACCTTCAGGATAAAGTATTTGAGTGCGCCAAGGGCAACCATACGATACACCTGCTCGGCTTCCTCCTCCGTATATCCCTCTAGTTTACCGAGTTCCCTGGACATCTCACGTGAGGTATTGATCATCTCTTCCATCAGGTCGTCTGCATCAACCACAGTACCTTCGCGTGATTTCATCTTACCTTCGGGTAGTTCAACCATACCGTAGCTGAAGTGAACGAGGTCCTTACCCCATTCAAAACCCAACTTGTCCAGCAGTATTGAAAGGACCTTGAAGTGATAGTCCTGTTCATTACCCACTACATAGACCATCTTGTCAATCTTGTACTTGTCAAACCTTAGTTTGGCAGTACCAATATCCTGTGTCATATATACAGAAGTACCATCAGCCCTGAGCAACAGCTTTTCATCAAGCCCCTGATCAGTCAAATCTGCCCATACGCTGCCGTCATCCTTCTTGTAGAAAAGACCCTTCTCAAGACCTTCAAGCACCTTATCACGTCCTATTGAATAGGTATCAGACTCATAATATATAATGTCGAAATCAACACCCAGGTTCTTGTAAGTAATATCAAAACCTTCGTAAACCCAACTGTTCATCATCTTCCACAGACTTACAACCTCCTCATCACCGGCTTCCCACTTGCGCAGCATTTCACGGGCTTCTTCCATAAGAGTTGACTGCTTCTCGGCCTCCTCCTTGCTCAATCCCTTAGCCTGCAGTTGATTCAATTCTTCCTTGTAATGCTTGTCAAACANCACGTAGAAGCGTCCTACCAGATGGTCGCCCTTCTCACCGCTTGAAGCAGGNGTCACTCCTTCACCCCACTTCTTCCATGCAAGCATTGACTTACAGATGTGAATACCCCTGTCGTTGACAATATTGGTTTTCACTATCCTGTAGCCATTCGAACCGGCGATACGGGACAATGAATAACCCAGCAAATTGTTGCGGATATGTCCCAGGTGGAGCGGTTTGTTTGTATTGGGAGAGGAGTACTCTATCATCATTAATGGGGACTCTTCGGTAGCTGGCATAAACCCAAACTCCTTCTCCTTCACAATTNCATTGAGCTGGNCAATCCAGTATGAATGCGACAGATTTACATTCAGGAAGCCCTTTACAACTTCATACGAGTCAATATAGGGCAGGTATTCCTTAATATAATTACCCAGATCAGCTCCCGTTTCTTCTGGTTTCTTCTTAGAAACCCTAAGCAAAGGGAATACAACAACAGTATAGTCACCATTCTGATCCTTGCGTGTCAGCTGAACCTGAACGGTCTTTTCATCAACCTTTTCTCCGTATAGCTTTTCTACAGCTTCAATGACTGTATTGCGTAACTGTTCTTCAATGGTCATATATAAAGGAATATTATGTTGTAATAAGCTATGTAAAAACCGTGCAAAGATAAGAATTCCACACTTCAAAACCACTTTTTGGAACCTTAGTAATATAAAAGCAATTTTTTAGTGTAATGATTCCATATTTTTGTCATTTAAATGGAAATAATGTCGATCTGCCAATCGACATTTAAGTGCATTTAACGTATATTTAGACTTTAACGGGTGTTCCCACCTGTATATTTCTAACCCATTAGGCAACGAACTGGAATTATTGAGCAATGAACGGAATATTAGCATATTATATCACACTTATTTCATCATCTTCTGTATCTGCCATACACGGATTTATACCTACCCTGCTTGCTGCAGAGGAAGATTTTATTAACATTGGCAGATTAAAGGCAGCTGGCTTTCTACTGCTACTGGTCATTGGGGCCGGAATCGTCCTTTTTGTATATACCACGCTTCGCAAGAACATGAATCGTTCTCGTGAGCTCCGCAAAAAGGCCGGAAGAACTACATTTTTTGAAAGAAAAGTCACGGCAGACAAGGAGATTACAACAGATAAGATTGAGAATAGTCAGTACAGAATATTTGATCACTACCCCACCCCAACTGCAGTTTGTCTTCCAAACGGCATGATTTGCTATGTTAACAGTGGCTTTGCCAAGGCCTTCGGTTCGGTAAAGGCCAATATGGAAAACCTTCTGGTGCTCAACATACTGCCGTCCGAACTGGCAGCCTCTCTTGATCCTATATTCAGGGATAAGAGCATGGATGAGTTTGAATCTCCCTCTGTTTTCTATACATCAGCAACGGGAACGAGCTACAAAGTGAGAGTGACCCGCAGCCGTCCGGGAGATCCAGACTGTGTAATGTACCTGACCCTGCACAGTATTCACGGAAGCGAACTGCGCTCAATAACGGATCCTGAATCCGGCAGGGATGTACTCATACAAATTCTTGACAGGGCTCCTTACCCGGTCTTTATCGAAGGTATGGATGGTCGCATCCTTGACGTCAACAGTGCAGCATGTACATTGCAGGGAATGAAAAGGGATGAACTTATTGGTAAAGTGATTGACGAANTCTCTCCGGTAAACTTCAAAAGGGAGATATCCAATCAGAAAGTTGCTATCGATGACAGCCACAGAAATATTGATTTCATGAGTATTATATACGACCGGAAGGGTCACCCTGTTCCGGTCCGTATCTATGTTTCAGGTATCAACTACTTTGGTTCCAGTGCCCTTGTATTTGTGATAGTGGATCTTACAAAGACCATTGAAAGAAATAAGGAACTTGATGAGTATAAGATCAAGGCCGAAGAAAGTGACCGACTCAAATCATCCTTCCTTGCTAATCTGTCGCACGAGGTTCGTACCCCGATGAACTCAATCATGGGTTTCTCCGAACTACTTGCAGAGCCGGGCGTAAGCGACAAGGAGAGAAAGGAGTTTATCAAACTGATACGTC
>JGI24710J26742_10002849_pt1 | contig 15057 bp, 7 predicted proteins | sample BioPla2DNA2_FD_26742 | JGI IMG/M metagenome (IMG submission 26742) | reverse complement strand
ATAAGGGTCTAGCTAAATCCATTATGGAGGAGCCACTTGTAAAACTAGGTAATAGATGTGTATGAGAAATATACCCGCTAGACGGGTATATTTTTTTGTGTTCATATAGTTTAAAAAAGTTAGAAACAACTTTCGAAAGTTAGTATTATATTACCAATGGGTTAACATTATGTAATTTTCAAAGGGAGTATCCATGCTATAGTTATTTTAGGAGATATTGATTTCATATCTCTCAAGAAAAATGACTAGATACCGCTCAAATTATACTCCTACAAACATAAAAACTATACCCCTACATTGCTATTAATGAAAGATATGATATCTTTATTCTACAAGAGGAAGAAATACAAATATAAATTACTGAATTCTAATTATCTTGAAGAATGAATTTTATAATTCTACTATTACTGTCTCGACCTCTACAGAGATAACATATCCACCATAAGAAACCCGAACCGTAGAATTAGCCTGTTTAAATGTTATCTCACAAATTAATAAAAACATACATCGCTTATCTATACCTGAAGTGCAAGCAGAACTCGTGGACATACTGATACAATTAAAGTTGAATAGGATCATTAGTGCCTCTTCTGAGACACTGCTGAAAGCATGGTTCATTATTCATTGTAGGCGATAAGTACTTTCTCCATTGATTCTCACAGATGGGCTTAATATTTTATATCGTTTACAGTATCTCTAATTGTCGCCTCTAAATGTTTGCCTCATAACTATGTCAGTAAGGATAATTGACGCCAATCTGGTATGCGACTTAATCACATTTTCATAAATTTTGACCTTAACTACTCCTGCCAAACTTATCAATAAGTAAGTAACTTCTATATCAGTATGTTAAGTGTACATCATCTATTTAGAATGAAACTATACTCGATTTTTGATGTCATAATATTCGCATGTTTGCTCCTATAAGTCCTAGCAATACATCGAACCATCTAGTTTTTTGCTCCAGAACCACTGGAAGTGAATGTCATTCCAGATGTATCTGTAACTTGTCAACGTGCTTGTTTGACAGCTCTTTTGTTTATACTCCAAAAGAATATCGGCAGATTAATGTCCGTGTTGATCTACTCAAAGAGAGCACAATCAGCATCTTTATATTCTTGAATGCGTTCTTCTAATTCGTCAACAGATAAATCAAGGTAATCTGCCAAACAGTTAATGCAATGGAACTTTTCAACGTTCCGACCTATGAGCTTTTTATTAAGTCCTATCTCATTACGTGCCAGGTTCTCTTTATTACAGATATAGCAGTCAACTCTTTTCGCCATTCCTACATATCCTCACTTTCAGAAATGTTCCTTACAGTAAATGCAGGTATATTCTTACCCTTGTATTCCTTATCCAATATACCAAGTTGTAGTTTAATATGATGTCTCATCGTCATTGCACGTCTCAAACAATATCGTTTGAATTCTTGAGGATTAATATCATAAGGAGATCGCACATGTGGGAACAAAAGCTTCAGGTATGCAGTTGCTAGTCTTTTTACTGCTTCAGTATCACGGGTGTCTGATGCCTCAGGCACAACGACTAAAGCATCTACAATTGCACGATAACTTGCGTCGTCTCGGAGTTCATGCAGAACAGAACAAAAATACTCTGAGTTAAGCGCCCAACCAGAAATCTTTAGATCATCGTTCATGCGTGGGATATTCCAGCCTTGAATAAAACCATGAAAACGATCAATGAGCGCAGATTCGTGGAAAATAGATGGCAGTTCTTCAAACATGCTTTCGTATTCGCTCATTTTATCCTTTGGTATGTTACCGCAAAGAACCACGCCAGCATCTGATATGCCCTCAACCTTTCCAACTGTATATACACCATTTTCCATATAACCTTTAAGAGCAGCACGCATTTCATCAACAGGGTGAAAGTTTATGGTCTGTACCTCGTCAAATACGATGAAATCATGACCTGCAATCAAGCCATGCTCTTTTTTCTGAATATCATAAAATAATTTTGCACGGGTCATCATTCCTCCAGAGGAAAGCCATCCGAATCGGCTGACACGACCAAATAAATATGATTTACCAGTGCCTTTTGGGGCGAGCTCCACTAAGTTTAACCGTTTCTCTACAAATGGTAGCAGTCGTGTGAGCATAGTGAGCTTTTCTTCTTCATCTTTATATCCCGATGCATTGTAGTCGATTGCACCCAGTAGGACATCAATCCACTCTTTTGTTGTAAATTCGCTACGAACATCTTTGTAGTACTCTACATCTATTTCGTATGGGCAAAAATTCTTGAAGCTCTTCATTAGGATTTTCCCCTTTTTCTTTAGTTCTTCATCAGGCTCCATATACTCAAGCTCAACTACACCCCAAGTTTCGTGACCTTTCACAAGATCGTTGGCGCAAGTGTGCCAAACATGGGGTGGAATTAGAGTCTCTTTTGTTGTAAGACCAAAATCAGGAAGATTAAAAGAAACAGAACCAGTTCTGATATCAACGTCAACAGATACCTTCGCTAGAATACGTACGCGTTCTAATTCTGTGACAATCCTGCTTTTGATTGCCGTCCAATCCTCTTTACGAGGAAGGTTATTGTGAATAAATTCGAGCATTTCCTCCTGATTGAACTCTCCTGATTCTGTCATAAATTTTTTCAAAAGCCAATCACGCATAAATGAAGGCAAGGAAAGGCTTGCAAAGAAGTTGCTCTTTTTCAAATCTTTATAGACCACCATCTCGTCAAAGCATCTTCGTAATTTTTCTATCACTTCATTCGCCTCCTAAAAAATATCACGTTCTGTAAAGCCTTTACTCTTGACTGTAAACTCCTTGCTAGCTATCTTATTTTGATTTTCAAAGATATCTATTGTGTATGTGCCTTTCTTAAGATTAGGCATTACAACTCTGTAATGGCTCTTCTCGAGTTTTTCTGCTTTATATATAATACCATTTATACTTGTTGTAACAGCATCACAGTCAGGTGTAATTATCAATAGTAGTTCAGGATCTTTTTTATAACTGACTTCAATTACAGCTTTTTCGAGCACTACTTGTATATTTCTGTTGGCTAGGGTTAGCTTAATTATTGGCACAACTACTTCTTCCAACGTTGCTCCACCGTGGACTTCTACACTTGCTGCTCTTGAACCTTTAAATCTTGAATAATCTGCAACCACTGAGTATTTATTTTCTATTGCAATATTTTCTTCTACTTGCGGTATATCTCCATAACAGTAACGCCCACTAGACTTTGGTTCACAAACTCCACAATCTATTTGCTGATCAGGGCTAATGACTGCCAATCTACTTGCCCCGTGGTCAGAAGCAATTATTACCTTGCGATACTCACCTGATTGTAGCTTTGTCGCAGCACGTTCCAGTGCCTCGCGGACAATTTCAAGTTCTTCTGACAAGTGAATTGGATACGGTGATTTATAATAGTCATATCCTCGTTCAGGATTATGTTTTAAGTCGTCTATCCCCTTTATGGGTTGTTCTTTACTCCCTTTCCAATCAACAAAGAACTCTTTATTTGTAGAGGTAATAGTAGGTAAGTTTGCTCTTGCGATACAAAGTTCAAATCTTAATTTCAACTCAGAGCATATATCTTTTATATAGCCTAAGAACTCCACCCCCATTGCATCTAAGAAAATGAGGAGGGTTTTATCAGGATTTATACGTGAAAAAACAGAAGAACGAGATGGTAGGGAGTTATATGGGCGACTTATTGCATTCTTCTTAACAACTTCTGCAAATTCGGCATCAATTTTGTTATAAACCTTGCATTTTTTATATGCAATGAAGTAATTCGTTAGGCTATTATCGTCAAAATGATAATCTTGTAAATAGGAATATAAGTCTGGATAGTTAGTTTTGAGATAAATGTCTTTTGCTCCTTCTCCTAATGAAACTATAATTGCTTGTTTTTCGATCTTGGTGTTATCTGTCAAATAAGCAATTCTATCGGCACCTCGGCAATAGATTAGTGGAATGAAATCTGCCATATCCGCATCACTACAATCTTTAAGTAGTAATTTACGTTGTTTGTAAAAATTTGAAAAACGGCTGTCTGACACACTTATATCAAGTATTGCGTTTTTCGCCACATTAAGTAGATTATCAAAAGTCTGAGTTTTAGAAGCTACTAATCCTAGATAGCTTTGGTCATTTTTTTGTAGCTTCAACCATATGAAAAAGAGCCACGATCTAAAGTCATTGAACTTTGCGTGTGTTAAGAATATATATTCTGGTGATACAAATCTTTGGTCTTCTAAGTATTGGAGAATATTCTTTTTGGCTTGATTGATCTCTATGAGCAACTTACTCCAGTTGTCTGCTGTTCCATATGATTGCGACAGCTTGTTGAATTCATTTGGAAATCTATGCTTTAATTCATCAAAGGCGCATTCAGGATTGATAACTATAGCATTAGGTATTTTCCGCTCAGTTTTCACATTACTGATGAATTCGCCTTTCTCACATGCATCCAAATAGGCCTTTATACCGTACACAAATTTATTATTGTGAAAGGTTGGGACTTGAGGAGCGACTGCAGGGAGTACTACACGTTGTTTTGCTCTTAAGTCCTCCTTGATGATTTCCTTTACCACAGGATACATATGTACAGATAAAAGGATGGCAACATGACTTTGTGGATGTAAAATTAGTGATTTATATGGTGTAAGATATATTTTTGCATCGCTACCTTTACTTACTAAGTAATCACCTAGTCCAAGTAGTAGACAGTTACCCTTATATGCCTTAACATCCTCCTTTAGTTTTCCTATATCGGGTTCTTTATCGTCACCTACACAATAGTTACTCACCTTGATTTTTGGTAAATCTGAATATGTCTTAAGCACATAACGGTACTCATCAGGTGATACCACAGCCAAAAGTGGATATTGTGAGGTGCTTTTAAAATATTTTTCAATCTCCACTATTGGGTTGCTCATAATTATACCTCCCCACAGTCTGTTAATATTTCGATGCCGACCTCTATATTATTTTTGACAAGGCGTTTCATATACTTTTTTAATTTATCACCATCCATACTGTCAATGTGGTACATAACTTTTTCAAAAGGCTCTTTGCTATATTTACTCTGTGCTAATCTTCTAATAAGTTGGTTGATATCTGGGTGTCCGCTCCAGTTATAAGGGATAACTTGAGTTTGCTCTTTTAGATAATTGCGAACCTCACTGAGATCAGTTAAGACGGCCCTATATCTACCAAGTATTGCATTTGCAAAGGAGTTATCAATATGTTCTTGGCTAGTGATAACATCCCAAATAGGATTAGCTTGAAGGAATTCTAGTGCAAATTTTACTTCATTGTCTTCAGGGCTTTTGAGGTTAATAGCACTAAAGGCACGCTTGTAATCACTCCATTTATTAGTTGGTACACAGGCGAGCAAAGGAGTTTGATAGATTATTGACCATATGTATGGAGAATTAGTCCCTGTTTTTTCTTTCCATAAGCAGCGTAGCTGCATCTTTGCTAGATTACTCTTATAGTTACTAATGATCTGGTCTATCTTCGTTATGTAGTCATGCTTGTTTATCGTGAAACAGTTGTTGGGTATGCAATTATATATATCTACTATTTCTTCCTCCGATAAACCCTGCAATTGGAAAGCACACGCTTTTTCAAACTCTACTTTATCGCTCCTTAAAAAGTCTACAATGATATTACCGTATTCAAGCAGAATATCATGAAACTCTTTAATATTGCTTACACCAATGCCCTTTGCCACATTGTAAAGCGAAGGAATAAATGAGGCGTATCTCGGGTTATCTATTGCAATTTCATGTGAAATTTTTATGAACTTCAGTCTTTCCTGCCACGCTAATATTGTTGTATTAACAGATTTGCTGCCCTTTAAAAGAAGCTCATTACTCTTCTTGATAAACTCGTATTCTCTGATTACCTTACGAATCTGTCCCTCGCCAGTCTCTTTATTCCAGAGCCATAGTCCTTCTGCTTCGTGACCAAAATGTCGCTTAATATCACTGATCAATGTATCATCAGTCACTGATATCTCCTTGGCGAGTTCTAGGAGCTTTCCGTCCTCGAAAATTGTCAGGTAGCTCATCATCGCAGAACTAAAGTTTTCTGTTACAATGAGTGCTTTTAGTTTACTGACTAAAGTGTCATCGTTCTCCACCAATTTGCCTATGTTGCTACTGACAGTTGAAGTGTTTGTGCCTTGTTCTGGGTTTAAAAGTTTAACGAATTCAGTAAGAAAGTCTACCTCGATGCCGCTTGCCTTTTCTTTTAACACCCAAAAAGGCAAACCAAATGATTTGGCTTTGATGCGAACACGTTTAACAGCATCTTCTACAGAACTGCATAAGTTTTCGGGGATATCAAACACATCACTCATTAAACCACAGAAAAGTTGTTCTTCGTGGGACATAATTCGAATATATTTATCTCTGTAACGAGAACGGGGCGCATAAAATTGTTTGAAACCCTCATCGACGATTTCTTTCATTTTGTCGATACTCATTTTTTCATTATTCGCATCATCACTCATTCGATAGGTTTCATTAGCATATTCTTTTAGTAAAAATCCGGTGATAAAAGAATATAGGTTGGAAGGCACAAAACCAAACTCGTCGCACAAGAACTGGAGAATATCTCGTATTGAAATCTTAGAGTTTGCTTCAAGTTCTTCTCTTATTTTCTTATCGAGAGCATTTTTCAAAATGCCAAGTGTATTGTATGGGTTATTAATCCAGTACTTTTCGTCCTTTCTAGCGGCATTTACAATTTTCTCAGCGGATGCTGTCTGACCACCTGGCTTCTCAACAATTCCAGCTTCGACCCATAGCGGTTTTGAACCGCTTTGCAAAGTTACCTCGGAAAGTCCTGGAGTAAATTCTAAAGCGTGTGGATACCTTGTTTTAACCAAATCACGTAACCCGTTAAGTGCATATTGCCAATTATTATATCGTTCACCTGTCGGCTTGCTTTTAGAATAGATAATAATCTGATTGTTATAGATCCTGTTACCCCAACTTCCTATAACCATTTTTCCCTTACGAAGCATGTCATCAGCAGCATGATTATCTTTGCCTCGTTGAATCTCACTACTCGCCATGTACTCAGCATATTGCTCTATACTATCCATGCCGAATGGGGTAGGTGTGGTATCAATAAATATAATATTCTTATTATCCGGTACTATATTTTTAATTTTATCTTGCATTAACTTACGGAGTAAAGCTGCTTCGTTATCATCTTTTGCAACTCCGATAATGGCGTGGAAACCTGTGAAACCATCATTGTTTATTAAGCGGTTTGTTTTTATAGTAATATCATCACATGTCGTAAATGTCAGATTATAACGCATTTTAAGTGGGGCATTCAAATTAAAGACTCTCGTCATATCCTCTATGCACAATTCTTGTGTTCTTAGCTTGTCAATGATTTCCTTCTTTTTTTTGTCAAGTTCTGCAGCATTACCTGCCATAATTGTCGTTGCATAACAGAATTTGTTGTTACCAATAGGCTTTTTATAGAGAATTTCTTCACGGAAAAGCTTTTCGGCTATAGCTGGAGCTTTGAGTTCATAGTCTGTTCCCTCAAAGCATAGATACAGGTTATGTTCATTAGTGATAAACAACGGAATTGCATCATTTAAATGCGTAGAAACGGCTTGCATAATCAAGATTGCTTTTAACACTTGTTGTTCTTCGGACATCAACTTATGTTGTTCTGCCTTTGCATATGTATCAAGAATATTTCGGATTGGTAAAGCTAGGTTTTCCTTACCCGTTTCGTAGAAGAAATCCCACAACATATCGACTGTCAAAAGAGCAGTTGTTCCGTCCAAAGGTCCGTAATTTTCAATAAACCATTGAAAAGCTTTATAGTCTCCGTCGTTTTTTATAAAGTCAAACATGCTACGTTGATTGGATTCAAACGCAGACGAGATATGTTTTAAGAGCAAAGCGGACATAGGGTGTAGTGGCAATACACCCTTTAGTACATCATCCTTGATACCTGTGCAGTCGGATACTGCCTTGCGAGATTTCTTTGTGAAATCCTGAAGGTCATCAAGTTTATATTCCCAATCAGCCTGTGCCTCTGGTTTTATTTTTAGGGCATCTTTCATCAAGTCAAACGCAATATTATCTGGCATTGCAATTTCACAGGGTAGAAAACGATCTTTGATTTTTTTTGCATCAGTATCTTTTTCATGGAAATAGCTGCCCATCTGATGTGCCACAACTATTAGGTAAAATGGTACTTCCACACAGATCTCAACTAACTTTTGGAAATCGGTTAGTCTGCCACGATTGTTTTGGAAAAACTCACTAAATTCGTCCAGTACGAATACTAGAGCTTTCAAATTGTTGCCTGAGATAATGTCTTTTATATAAGCAATCAACCCGTCTATATCCATCTTCAAAGCCAAAATACCAATTTCACTTGCCATTGTATTAATTTTTCCGACTAACTCTGTTGAAACATCAGATTTCTCAAGTTTTTCGATGATTTCATCGACACTCCAGCCACCAAATAAGTCCTTATATTCTCTATCTACATAGCCTGCAAACAAAGTTTTATTACGGCTGTCTTTGAGCCATTCCAATATACTTTGCTTCAGTGTATTTTCGCCTTTATACTCAAGACCTGCATTTTCTACACTTTTTGCGATTAGATCCTGAATGACAACAATTAGATCATTTGTGTTGTTGATTGCTGCGGATGCATACCGATAGCAAGTCAGAATCTGTCCTTCTTTCTTGGTAGTAATGAGTCGCTGCAGTAAATCTGTCTTATAGGGAGCGAGAGCTTCATACTTGTTAAAATATACTTTAACCTCTTCAATTGGAACTGTTAAAAGGCTACTAAGAGCAAAAGCTGCATAGGATTTCCCTGTTCCATAAGCACCTGAAATCCACAAGGAGCGTTTCTCTTGATGGGAGAGTATTCGTTCGGTTTTTCTTAAAAGATCAATGAATGTGGAGTGTGGATAGAACTCATCCCACTTTAGCCCTGCGTTTATAGCAGATTCATTGACGCACGGGAAGTAATTCTCATCAATTTGAAAGTAATCCTTATAAATAGTTTTTGCCATAACTATTTCCTCCTTATAGTAAATCTAATACATCATTTGCCTTTTTATTTCTATTCAGAGAGATAGTATTCAAATCATGGGTGAACTTTGCGGTAATGAAATCGGGACAGCTTGCCGTTAATCCTTGCATGATAGTCTTCAACTCGTCTTCTTCAATTCCAAATATTTGTGTGGGGCTGATACCATCTGAATCAATGTAATAGTTCAGTAAACGACTGACGGTAAATTCGTAGTAGTCACCGCAAGCTTCAGCAAACTTGTACAAAGAATATAAGATAACGAGGGGCGACCCAATATAGCATTTATTTCGCGTAAAGTTATCTTCACTATCCACATATCCAAAGTTCAGTGTCATACCGAATGGAGTTCTTACTAGACGCTTAAAGTCACCTAGAACAGATTTTGCATTCCGAACTGTTATATCAGAAGTTAGCATAACATTCTCCAAATCCTTACGAGTGTAAAAATGCCCAATATCGATATTTTTAATATACCACTCAAACTGAGGGTTGTAAGCAAGGTTAGCAAGCATAATTCCTAAAGAAATTATACTATCCCATCCAAGTAGGCAAAGTTTCTCAGCAAGAGGTGATGTTTTCCCATCCAAGATTAGTCCTGCATCTCGCAGAAACCGTCTGAAGAAAGGTTTTTGGGCAGGCCCTAGGCTATTATCAGCTAGAAAATCATCTTTACGTTCAAAAAAGTCTATAAGCCATTCTGTTTTTGGAGCATGCGTCCCAAATGTGTTTATACTTTTCATATTTCCATCTCCTTGTGGCATTTTTAATGAGTGATATGCCAAACAACCTACCGGGATTGTGTGACATTCTCTACACCGATCACAATTTGTAATCTCTAGTCCATGTTCAAAAGAAATACAGTTATTTTTGCAATTAGCCTCACAAGTTCTGCAATGAGTACAGTATGCTGACTTTCTAAACACTTGTCTGAAATATTTTCCAAGAGTAGGTTCATACTTGATATACTCATAAGGAAGTACTATTGTATATCCCTTTTTACTTTCCTTGACTTGAAAGGTGAGTTGGCCTTCTTTGGCATCGACTATGTAAGAATCATCTTCCTTGTGAAAATCGCCTAACGTTTTAATCCATTCTTTCCAATCCGTCTTTGGTTCTTGAACGTCTATAATTAAATTCCCATTTTCCACTCTTTCTTTATAGTGAATGTCTGTGATAATATTAATTCCATTCTTACGTGCAATCCACGAACCATTACACATGCAATCATTCATTGAGATATCGCTGTTGTTCGTTTCCATAATGACAGAGACATATTGGTCAATCTCTTGTTTGTAATTCACATAACGCAAGTAATCGGCTTTACCTGGGCTCATAGGACACAGCAGGCAACCAGCACGTGCATTTCCCTTTTTATATGTTCGGTTTATGAAGAGATTATTGGCATATATGTAAAGCCAAACCTCATAACTTGTCCAATCTAGAATAGGATTTGCACTATACTGTCCTTTTTGCTTCATTCCTCTACTTTCAAAATCATATTCATTGCGCCGGGCACTTTCTGCAGCACGAACACCAACAAAAGCAAGTCCTCTATAATTGGGTTTTCCTAAAACCTTTCTGAGTTCTATTACTTGTGGTGTGCTTTTGTGAACATTACAACACCAGCGCAAAACCCTAGACGGGGGTGCAAATTTCCGCCAACTCTCCAACGCACCTAAATCACTTTTTGCACGGTAAAATTTTATGCCTTTGGCTTTACACTGGGCTTCTATTTTATTCACAACTTCATATGTGTCAGGGAATTCCATCTGTGTGTCCCCAAAGACAACAACAAACTCATCCTTTGGCAGGGCTTTCTTTACTAAGTCAAGTAGAACGATGCTGTCTTTGCCACCTGAGAAGGCAACGTGAAAAACATCGACTTTGCTTTTGCGTCGCTTCCAAATATCATATACCTTTTTTACAGTCTCCTGCTCAAGGACATAAAGAAAGTCGGCATTCTTCTCAATCATCCTTTCTACATCAATTGTTTTTAGAGGTTCCTTTAGATCTTCTTTAATTTCAATCTCAGGGGCAGTATACAGATTACCACCCTTAGTTTGGGCAACCAGACGGCCAAAATAGTAATATTTATTGGCCTCTGCCCACATATAGGGCAGGGAGTCTTGTTTTTCATATGTCCAATATTGGTCAAAACCTAAAAGGTCCAATTCTTTATAGTAAACCGGACGTGGTTCCTTGGAGAACCAAGTCGGTGATGTGTTAAGTAAAAGTCCACCTGTTTCTGTGTCATACGTGTAATTGTACATCAGACTATACCTCCTTCTCTTATTTTTTTTGCATTAGCAAGGATCTCAATCTCGCTTTTGCCTAGACTTCTCCTCCCAATATAACCCCTATCGAATAGATAATCCGCAACCTCTATCTTGTTATTCAAGGAGAGGGGGGATTCAGCCAAAGCAATTGCTAATATATTATCGTACTTGTCATAAGTAAACGACTTGCGAACAATCACACCGATGTTTGAATTGTTAACAGCTCGTGCGTCATATTTGAAATTATGGCTAAACTTTCGAACATAGCTTTCCAACAAGAATGGATTCCAAGGATAGCCCACATAGGGGAACAGAGAAAAATCCACCACATTTTTAATGGGAATAAAGTTATCCCGGCAATAAAGAGCAATAGCTTCATCAGTCCTGTCTACATCGAATCTGACCTTACTCTCATCTACGAACAAATCCGCCGATACACGCACCATTACATTGTGAGCGGCGATAAGAAAAGTTGACGGGCGTCTTCCTTCTGAATATAAAGAGGCTTCAAATGAACAGAGTTCTTCAACAGAAGCAGATTCAAAATTTCGACAATATTGCTCTAAAATATCAATGATTCGGAGTTCTTTCCCTATACGGGTGATAACCTGTCCATTTTTGCTGTAACTGTTTGCAAGAAATTTTTCATACACAGCATCCCAAACAACTGAGACCGGATATTGCGGATTAAATGCTTCAAAACTTGATAAATCAAGTTCTTTAGCAATGACATAGTCCCTACTTTCGAGCCTTTCATTGATAAAAGATACAATCTTCTCTCCTTCGTTGTCGGGTAAGTCAAGATTGTCGATGTGTGTGTAAACTTTTGGTGCAATACGAAGATACTTCGAGCCGTTTAATGTAGTCCGAATTGTACTCTTATTTATGTAAGGTAGCCGTTCAAGCAACTCATCAACTGGCCAGTATTCTCGTTCGCTAAATACCTGACGTATCAAACTAGATGGTGACACGTCTGGTTGTAGGTATAAATAACCCCTTTTGTAGAGTATGTCTCTAAGATTTCTCTCAATAAAGGCTCTGAGCAAATCAACCGAAAATATGCCGAATGCATATAACTCTACTGAGTATTTACCAAAAAATGCATCAATAGAAAAGCAAGGTGTATTCATCTGATCTAAATACGCGCGTACAGCATCAACTACCTCTTCATCATACATATAAGCCCTATCATCAAAAATTACGGCAATTGATTTCACAAAGGTTTCAAGTTCATTTGCTCCACTATTAAAACCCTCACCGTATTCGTCAGCATAATAGTTTTTAAATCGTTCAAAATCAATACTCGATGTCGTTCGGTAGCCACTCCTAAATCTGGAAGCAATGATATATTTTACTCGCTCCTGGCTAGTCCTATCGAGAATAGGATTCATCGTGTATGCGTTAAGAAAGGTATCCTTACATCCACTACGATATCCTAAACATTCATATGTATCGTGACCAATATTTCTAAATACCTTTTGATATAGATTTGAAATATTGACGTCATTATCCGTCGAAAGAATTGAATCCATCGGAAATCTATACTTAGCTGAAAGCTCATCGTAGATTTCCTTACGTNTTTTAATCTTTCCAACATTGGTATTAGAATAGTCAATTATTGCTTCTTTAATCGTTTTCTTATTTGTGGGGTATATATATCTGTTATTTTCTCCATCTTTGTATAGTATGCTATCTTCTGAGTTTACTGTTAATGTAGGATGACAAATCAATTCAAATTTGTCAGCTGAAATACAAACTACTTCAATGTATCCTTTGTTTTCAGCCTTTTTTCCTTCAAAAAAGAGAGTATTGGATACTGAGTAAATGCTTCTTAAAGCACTAGCTAATTGGGATGTCTTTGTGTATCTGACTTGCATCTGCTGTCTGGAGGTATTGGTAAACCCGATATTACATAAATTAGCACGATATTCATTACCATCAATTACAAGGCTTATAGGGTGGCTTTCACCACGCGGTATTTCAACGCTTATATTTGCACAAAACTCATTTATGGCAAATTGAGGGATAGTAAATCCGTAGTTGAACAATGATAAATCAACATATTTCCTGAAAATCGAATGTTTACTTTTGCGTTTTGTGCTATTTATTACTGACTGATTAGGGTTGATTTCTTTTATATGTTGATTAAGTGTAGATGGTTCATCACGATCTACGGCAATTACCAAGCGATCCAAAGAAGCTTCGCTCTGTCTTTCTCTAAGGAATTTCATATATAGTTGACCTACATATGTAAAAGTTTTATATGCTTTTCGTTCCATAATTCTTAATAACTTCGTGCTCATAGCCTTTTGTTGAACAGGCTTATATTCACTAGGTTTTGAAATCTCCCAGATGCTGCATGCGATTTTTCTGTTTATTAAATATTCAGAAATCCTGTCAAGACAATCAATGGCCATTTGAGGGGACAACCTCTTAATATTTCCTTTGCCAAGCCATTCCTGGAATTCAACCTTTAAATTCATAGAAGTGTTCATCAAGGAAGCTGACGCATCAGTAAGTGTGTTAGTGGCATTAGAGTTATCCGATGTAGTCATTCCTCAACCCCCTTCTTACAATTATACACTTTCAAAACTCTACCAATGAAGGCCTTGTGCTGGTCTTATTTACTATTATGAACTAAAGTAGATCTGAACTTTTTAATATATTGAATCACTGACTAGTTCAGGAGTCTAAATCTAAAACACTCAAGTAAAGCACTAGTGCCATTATCTGCTAGGAAAACATCAAGTAATGCTACATAAGTGTTCAATTGAATTTTACGCATTTCCTTTTCAATATCGAAAAGAGTCTGTCTACTAACACAAACCTTCTAGCAAATTTAACTTGCTTTAGATGTAACTTATTTCTAACTACAAAATGGTTATCCGACATTCTGCTAATTAGTTCAGTTTTGCGAGTCTTGCAAGACTAGCAAAATTAAACGCAATTATACGAGGATGTTATGTAGACAAAATATACCTAAATTATACATGATATCTACAATTGGGTCAATATAAGTAGAGGGAAGACAATTTAATAACCAGAAAGTAGATTTTTAGAGCAAACGTAATTCTAATTTATATTTTGTAACCCCATAATTTCAATTATAACTCATATGTCTATATTTATGGAACTATTATGAATTGTATTCAGGGTACTTAATCAACTAAAAGACTGTTGATGATAATTTGTACAGGTTATTCATATATAATCTTTACTCTGAATATATAGGCCATTTCTATTGGAGGAAACGAGGGGAACAGATCATTGGCCAACTAAATATAGGTGATAACCAGTCTAATTATGTAAAAAAGGTTAGTGGGTAATAACCAACAATTCCACTATAGTGGGTAATTATATAACAACTTATACTGACTAATCTCTGTTATCTAGAATAATTTGCATTTATACAATGTACACATAAATATTTGAATAAGTCCACTAGATAATCGCTTATCTCTATTATTTTATAAATGTCTACGGAGGAGTTTAAGGTTACTATAGGTGTAATTGAACTTTGTTTCATTCCTAGTCTGAAAGTAATTGCCTAATGTAAGCTCCCCAAAAACCATTTCTAGATGTAGACAACCATCCAGAGGGATGGCAATATGATGGTGGAGATATTATTAAGTGAGGAGACTGACTATGAATAAAAAAGTTAATGACAACACAGAGAAACTTACAATTAACATCAACCA
>JGI24710J26742_10002847_pt1 | contig 15062 bp, 11 predicted proteins | sample BioPla2DNA2_FD_26742 | JGI IMG/M metagenome (IMG submission 26742) | reverse complement strand
TTTATAAAGGGCTTTTCAGAAGAAAACCATCATTACTTTTGAACATTAGAATGTTTTTCAAGATAAAAAATCATTACTTTTGACTATTATACCAAAAATTGGCATTATTTTTTGATTTGTAGGGTTATATTTGTGGATAAAATAGACGGTTTTTTATCTGTTTGTTTTTTGCTAAATCGCGTAAGCATAATAATCTTTGCCAACGGTTGAACAGCAATTTACAATTAGAAGTGAAACATTAAAATAGAATATTATGGAAAAGTTAAATGTATCATCATTACCGGAATTACCCTTTGCTTATGACGCTCTTGAGCCGATTATGGATGCACGAACAGTTGAAATCCACTATGATAAACATCATCGTACATACTTTAACAACTATCTGAATGCGGCAAAGGGAACTCCTTATGAAAACGTTCCCCTGGAAGAGGTATTTCCTGTGATTTCCAAGGCCGGGAATGCCATAAAAAACCATGGAGGAGGTTTTTATAACCATTGGTTTTTCTGGAACTCTTTAGGTAAGGGCAAAACAGAGCCATCACCCGCATTAATGGCCGCGATAGAAGAGGCCTTTGAATCTTTCGCTAAATTCAGGGAGATATTTTCCAATGCGGCTAAGTCCCAATTTGGCAGCGGTTGGGCCTGGTTAATAGTTGGAAAGGATAATAAACTTGCGGTCACAAGCACATTAAATCAGGAAAATCCATTAATGGATATAGCGCAAGTCAGGGGTTTACCACTACTGACTATAGATGTTTGGGAACATGCGTATTATTTGAAATATCAGAACAGGAGGGCAGATTTTGTTGAAGCTTTCTGGGATATTATTGATTGGGAGGCCGTAAGCAAGAGGTTTGAAAAAGTTTAAGGTTATTTACACAATAAAAGCGGTAGTTTTCATGATCGGACTCTACCGCTTTTTTATATCCTAAAATCTTTATCGGAACCCAATAACAATAGTTCAAAAGATCTATACAACTCTAACCAGTTCCTTAACCTCCTTTCGCGTTTTTACCGGAATAACCTTTTCATTGGGGTATCCTATGGGTATAAGAGCTACCGGATGGGAGGAGGTGCCTATATCAAATAATTTTTTGCACCGCTCCACATCAAAATTGCATACCCAGCAAGTTCCCAGCCCCAGATCCGCGGCTGCCAGACATATATGTTCAATCGCTATTGAAGCATCTATATCGCAGTGGTTCTTTTTGTCCGATGCCCGAACCCATGCGGCGTCTCTATTTGCCAATACTATAATGTAAAGAGGCGCCTGATTGAACCACTCGCGCGAATAACAACTTCGCAAATCCTCTTTGCCTTTTTCACTTTTAACGACAATAAAGATCCATGGTTGTTTGTTTACCGCGGACGGAGCAAGACGAGCGCACTCGATAATGTAATCAATTTTATCCTGTTCAACCTCCTTAGAGGAGTATTCTCTGACAGAATACCGTGATTTCGCTAATTCCAAAAAGTTTTTGTACATAAAATTTAAAGTTATTGAACGATTAAAATCATGGGATTGTATGAAACAAGCACAAGCAAAAACATTTATTATCACATTACTTTCAACGCTTGCGGCATTTTTAATACATACAAATCTAACAAAAATAGGGTATTTAACAAATAAGATTTATCTCTATGGCCTATAATTGATATAAATCAATAAAAGACCGACCGACATTGTACTTGACCAACTCTTTCCTAAATTTAGGCGCGAATGAGATGGTATATACATGAATAATTGATATATTGATTCACATTAAAACTGGAGCATACAATGAATAAATTGATTTTTACATTTTTTTTCCTACTTATTGGGAATCTTTGCGTTTCGCAAACAAACGATACTATAAATCTCGTATCCTCATCTAAAAAAGAGGAGAAAAACAGGAATGTGATGCTAAACGCGGCAACTTCCAGTAAGCCAAGGGAGATATCTATCGGTTTGCCCGCCTCATCCGGGGGAACCGGAATATTNGAGGATGGAATGCCCGTAGGCCAGTATTATTGGCCGATAATGGACCATTGGCATTGGGCCGGGGGCAATTCATACAGTTCCGCGGGTTTGACATCAATAGGTGAAAACGCAATTATAAGTGGTAACGTGGGATATGCTATAAATAGTATAACAAGGTTGGGCACGGATGGGTTCCATACAAAACAAAGCATTACTTCAAATCAGTTTGGGTTGATAAGATATGATGGCAACATCAATGGCTCCTTAAGGAAAAATCTCTATTATACCCTTGGAGCTTATCTCAATTTTGACCCGACAAGCGTAAACAATCCATCCGTAGACTTTATTGAACGTATGCAGATTTACAAGGTTGGTCTTACTAAAAGGTGGAACGACAATAGGGGGGAGATATCATTCTTATATAAATATTCTCGTACCGCCTATTCGTTGTATGGCTATGATACGGCTCCATTTTATTATGTTGGCGATGGCAGCATTGAGCTGTATAATGGGTTTAAGCTTGGGATAGATTCGTATATGCCTGAAGATGACGAGGTTCGTTATCTTGGATTGGCAGATGGAAAATTTTATACCGGAAAAATAGACGATCTTTCCGGTAAAAATGTACATGATGCTGTTGTAAAATTTGATTATCAGTTTGATAACGATCTAAAACTTGAGGTAAGAAGTAGGCTTGGATTGGCTCCCAAGGCACAAAATGTCATTATAAAAGACGGAGGTATTGAAGATGCGACCGATATGAGCGGAATAACCTATTCAGATGGCTCACAGTTTACCGGACACTACCAACAGCGCTTAGGGATATTTTTTGACGCCGATTCCAGGGATATAATGACAACTGTCCAGTTGACTAAAACAACTCCAAACCATCAATCGCGTTTGGGATTGAACGCCTGGTTCAATTATCAGCATGTACGCGGCTCTTCACTCATATTTTACCATACTGTTGAGAAAAATCCCGATAGACTCTTTTATAACGGACAGAGAAGTTGGGCGTTAAATTCAGTTGGCGAATTTTATGAAGGTACAGAGAATAAAATTGCTCTTTTCGCGACAGATGATTGGAGCCCGGATTCGAGACTTAATATATATTATGGAATACGACTTGAACATGATCATATTAACGTAAATACCGCGGCTAATATAAACGGAGCGACAAACAATACCAGGTATGAAAATTTTTCATTGGTTGATGATGGGGTTACAATTGAGAATTATTCGCGTGGATGGTTGAACCCTGTCGCGATGTTGAACGCATCATACGTGATTACCGGCAGATTTTCGCTCGCGACAGATTTTCTTTTTAACAGACGAAGGGTGAGGCTCGATAATTTTTGCGGCACATCTTTGCCGGGAGGGGAGCCAATTGACACATACCTTGGAAGAGTTGGATTTTTATACGATAATAGTTGGCTTCAGCTAACCACAATGGCATCATATATCAGAAGCGCGAATAATAAACAGACGGCCCATTTTACCAAAACTATTGGTGGGGTCAGTGAAACCCAAGCCAGAACAATAGTTTATGATATAGCGACTGTAGGATGGACAACAGATGTGGTAATTAACCCTTTTAAGGGTTTTTCTATGCACATGTTGGCCACTATTCAAGATCCAAGATATAAGAATTTTGATATGGTATTTGAGTACAGCGACGGTTCCACGGAAAGTCTGGATTACAGTGAAAAATATGTTGGCGGGGTATCAAAATTTTTAATGGAACTGGATCCCTCCTATAAAACAGATAAATGGAATTTCTGGCTGAGTCTGAGATATTATAGCAAACAGTACGCCAATAAGATGAACAATGTCTTTTTTAATGGCCATTGGGAAACATTCGGGGGAATAGAATACAAGATTTTGGATAAAGTGTCATTGAATATGAGTGTTGTAAACATTTTCAACGATTATGGAGCAAATGGCTCGATCGCTTCGGCAGATTTGATCACTGATCCAACTCTGTTGAACAACTATCTTATATCGGGCAAATACATACGTCCTTTTACCTTGGAGTTTTCCCTAAAATTTGAATATTGATCTTGTCTGTCATATACACAAATCAATATATCTGTATGAACCCCTGGCTTAGAAGATCGCGGATCTTGCCCTGCTAAGGGATTCCGGGGTCATTTGCAGGTATGAAGCTATATAATTCATGGGAGCAAGCTTCATTACTTCAGGATATTCCCTCATAAAGCGGGCATACCTTTCGTTGGTACTTTCATATCTCAGGGAATCTTCTCTTTGTTGTGATATTATCAGCCCCATCTCAAGAATTTTTCTGATGAATTCGGAAAATAGCGGACGGTCAACGGATAATTCAACTATTTTGTGGTATGGTAACATGTATACATCGCTGTCTACAAGGGCCTCTATACTGATATGACTCGCCTTTTCAAGAAAAAGTGATTCGATGCAGCTTAAGCTAAACCGATCTTCCCATACAAAAAACTCTGTAACCTCTTTTTTGTGTTTGTAATAGAATAGTCTCAATAACCCACTGCTCACATAGAAAATATTTCTTGAGACCTGACCCTCCTCGAGCAATAAATTACCTTTCTTTATTTTCCGTCTTTCAACTGTAGAGGCGAACTCTTTTAACTGATCTTCGGGCAAATCGACAAATTTGCCTGTGAGTTTTCTTACTGTATCAAAAAATTCCTTTTCCATTATCCAAATCCCAGATTTAAAAATTACAGTAGAACTATTTAACCTCGGAAGAGATACCAAAAAATAAAATTATAACTTAAATTTTTGAGTCTCCATTCAATTTACCAAAGTTATATTCATAAACCATCAAAATGTTAAAATTAATGGCATTAAAATGGCGGTTACAACGTTGTATTATACAGAAGCTGTTCTACTTCAAATCACACTCTTTTCGCTATTGATTTACAGCAATATAATAACATTATTACTCATTTCAAATATCCGGATCAAAAGCGGATTGAAGTGGTCTAATCGCTTTGGAGACTTTTTCTTGTTAACAGCTCTCTCGCAACTTTTACAAAGTAAACAAAATAACAGCTATTAAAAATTGATATAAATCAAGAAAGAGTGGCCTCTTTTGCCTGAATATTTTGCGGAAAACCCGGAAAATTTATTTTATCTTTACTTCAATATCATAGAAACCATTTTCAATTTCACTATAATTAAAAATTTTGCTTTATGAAAAAACATTGATCATCGCGACACTTTTTATGGTCGCTGCCTATACCGCCAATTGCCAGTTTCAGCGAACCCCGACACCTAATGACAACTTAAAATCGGTAGAGGCAAATGTCGATGGTTCGGTAACCTTCAGGATTTACGCGCCACAGGCGGAGAGCGTCTCTTTGAGCGTTGATATCAGATCTATAGGGGCGGAAACAAATAAACTGGAAAACGGTGTTTGGGAAATTGTTGTGCCCAATATAGCGGATGGCGCCTACAGATATAATTTTGTAGTTGATGGAGTTACCGTGTATGATCCAAAGTATCCCAGAATCGCAGATATAAAGCCGGTTGCGAGCATTTCGCGTAACCAGGAGAGCGCGTTCTGGGCGCAAAAGGATGTTCCACACGGAGCTTTGTCCCAGATTTATTACAAATCAACAACAATGGGAACAACTCGTCGTATGCATATATGGACACCTCCCGGTTATAACGCTTCATCCGATAAGCTACCTGTACTGTACCTTATCCATGGGGGAGGCGACAATGATGCTGCCTGGCCCGGAGTTGGATGCGCTAACTGGATATTGGACAACCTTCTGGCCAATGGAAAAATGGTTCCCATGATAGTTGTTATACCTGATGGAAGCATATCTACGGATCTTTTTACCGATGAAATGATGAAAGATATAGTGCCATATATTGAAAAGAATTACAGGGTATTGACCGACAAGGATCACAGGGCTATCGCGGGATTGTCGATGGGAGGGCTGGAGACTCTCAACGTATTTATGGCTTATCCCGACAAGTTCGCTTATATAAACGTTATGAGTTCCGGATGGTTCAAGGACAATAAGGAGATGATGGATAGTGGAGATAAAAGATTGGGCGAGATTTCCTCGACACTGGCCAAAAACGTTAAGTTACTTAAGTTCACGCAGGGTGGCCCTGAGGATATTGCCTATGAGAATTGCAAGGAGATGCTAAAGCTGTTCGATAAAAACGGAATAAAATATCAATTTTCCGAAATGCCGGGTGGGCATACTTTTCATGTGTGGCGACACGACCTATATAGCTTCGCACAGGCTATTTTCAAATAATACAATAAGGTGTTTCCAGGAATAAATGCGTCAGAAGATTATTTTGACGCATTTATTTTTGTAAGGATACGACGATTTTTAGGCAACAGTAGTCAAGCGGCGACCAGATGTTCGATCAGTATCTTTGAGCCTATTGCGATCAAAATCACACCACCGACAACATTGGCGTTTAGCTTGAATCTTCTCCCAAATCGAACTCCGATATAAGATCCTATTATTGTGAGCAAAAAACTTGTTAGTCCGATTATGGTAACAGCGATCAGGATGAAATTTGGAAAAGGCACGAAGATCAGCCCCGTTACCAACGCGTCAATGCTTGTAGCGACCGCCAGACTGATCAAAGTGCCCAATCCGAACATTTTCTTCAAATGGTCGTCAGTTTTTATACCTTCGCTTCCACATTCAATATTTTCTTTTTTTGTCGCCCCTTCATAGATCATTTTTCCCCCTATGAAGGTCAATAGCGCGAAAGCGGCCCAATGATCGATTTTGGTCATTGTCTCGGCAAAACTTATTCCGGCAAAATAACCTATCAGCGGCATTCCTCCTTGGAACAGACCAAACAAAAGGGCCATTTTAAGAGTGTATCCAAGATTGAACCTCGCAACGCAAATGCCTTTGCTGACAGCTACAGCGAAACAATCCATCGCGAGTCCCACGGCGATGACAATTATTGAGATAATATCCATATAGAATCAAAGATTACAGCAACTGAAAAAGAGAATACGTCTCTATTGTGTTAAAAAGTATAATAATATGGTACTCAGTCCGGCAAATATAGCATTAATTGGCTTGTGGTAAATTTATTGTGTGTTATAATTCTCAGATGAACAGGTAGAGGCTTAATGCCATTACCAGCATCCCGGCAACCATCCCGGAAATTGAAACATGGTGCTTGCCATACTTTTCGGCTGTTGGAAGAAGTTCATCGAGTGAGATGAAGACCATTATACCCGAAACCGCTGAAAGAACAATGCCATTAAGCGCGGGATTCCAGAATTTGAACAGAAAAATGTATGCCAATAGTGCCCCAAGCGGCTCAGAAAGTCCTGAAAGAAAAGATAACCAGAATGCCTTGCGTCGACTCCCGGTTGAGTGGTAAATAGGGACAGCAACGGCAATTCCTTCCGGAATATTATGAATGGCGATAGCGGCGGCAATGGGAATCGCGATCTCCAAAGAACCAAGCGCAGAGGTGAATGTCGCTATCCCTTCGGGAAAGTTGTGGATGGCGATCGTTATAGCGACAATGATACCTGTGCGTTTTAGGTCGGTTTTCTTGTCCATATCCTCAACACCGTGAAATTCATGAGGATTTATAGCCTCAGGAACCAAAAAGTCGATCATATTTATCAATGCTATTCCCCCAAAAAAAGCTAAAATCAGGAATAGTGTACCCGTTTTTTCACCATAAATGGACATTAATTGTTCTCCCGCTACAGGCATCATCTCCATAAAGGAGACATATAACATTATACCCGCGGAAAAACCAAGAGAAGCGCTTAGAAACGTAGCATTGGTTTTTTTAGCCAGGATGGCTATCAGGCCGCCGATTCCAGTGGCTAAACCGGCTATAGCGGTAAGAATGAACGCTTGTAAAATAGTTGAACTTGGTAATTCCATTTTGGTTATTTCACAATTTCGCGCAAGTTAACAAGATTACCCTATTGTTTTTTAAAAATATACTCTTCAAACCCCGAAATTTTAAGACACTATAACTTGTATTGTAAATCATTGCTATCATCGTGTAATGAAGAGAGCGATTACTTCTCCTTTCCCAAAGATGAATTTTCTTGGGAAAGTCATTGTCAAAAAGATACCTAAAACTTATAAGAGTATTTTCGCTATCGATGTTGTCTATGTTGTTCGATTAGCTAATCGATATTAAAAATTTATGATTTTTTTTAACTTTTTTTGTGTTTTTTCTGAATAAACCAATGCCTAAATTTGTAAAGTCAACAAATGGGACAACTGTTATATGTGCTTGACTATTAAGAGATTTCTGGAATCATTTGTTTTCCCTTTATTATGGGTTGCCCTTTTCGTACTTTTCCAAGTATCGGCCAAATACCATTTCTTTTATATGGAGCAATTCCAACTATTCCAATTTTCATCCAATTACCTGAAGGAATATTTATTCGAGGTAGGCGGTTTAGTGTTCTATATCTCGAACTTTTTGATGCAGTTTTATGCGTTGAATTTTCTTGGCGCGACAATATCTTCATCGCTGCTCACTTTCATTGCTTATTTATCCTGTAAGATTCTGGATACATCGGGAAAAAGGGAGTACTCATATTTGGGTATTCTCCCTGTTATTCCATTTTTGGTGTTGCACCTATTAAATTACTATAATCTGGCCGGAACGATTTCATTTTTATTGATGTTGTTGGCAGTTTTATTGACAGTAAAATCTAAACATGAAAACCTCGTCCATATAATGATTCTCTTGTCATTGATTCTTTTTTGGATTACAGGGCCATTTGTATACCAATATCTGTTGTTTATGGCATTATTGTATGCCATAAAATTGGAAAAACGACATTTTTTTGATCTCTGCTTTGTTTCAATGATTATGGTTTTCCTTGGTTTTGTTGTATTTAGGTTGGGAATGGTGGCAGATTTATCCAATATTTTTATGCTGGATTCCTTTTATCAACCACGGATGGAACCTCCTTTTTTTATCTATTTACCATTTATCTTTTTTGTTGGATCGGTGCTTTTTGTTTGGTTGATAACTATTTTATCGTTACAACTAAAACCCATTATTTCATATTCCATCACTTTATTGATTGTCTGTTTGACCGGTTTTGTCTTTTTGAAAAATGAGCTCCCTGAACAGTTGAAAAATAACTTTTTAAAGGAATTGGATTATTATTCCCGTACAGGCCAATGGGATAAAATTCTCTCCAAAGGTGAGGGGAAAATGGACAACCACCTATATATGAACTATATCAATCTAGCGTTATTGAAAAAAGGCGAATTAACCGAAGAAATGTTCATGTATGATCAAAGAAATATAAACTCTCTTATGGTTACTTGGGACAAAACACAACTGGTTTCAAATCTGCTGAGCGACATCGCTTTCGCTACGGGTCAGATAGCTTTTGCCCAGAATATGTCCTTCGAGGCCTTGGTAAACTATGAGAGTGGTGTGTCGGGCAGATGTTTGCAGCGGTTGGTTGAGACTAATTTGATCTCGGGAGCTTATCCGGTGGCGAGCAAGTATTTGGATATCCTGGATAAGACCCTTTTTTATCGTAAGTGGGCGGCAGAATATAGAACGATTTTAAATACTGACATTAACAACGAGATAAAAATAATGGTTGACCCGCGATCATCCATTGATAATTTATTGGGATTTGATCCCTTGTTGCAGGAACTGATCAATTGTATCTATTCAAATCCCAATAACCATAGTTTGATTGAATTTACGAAAGCTTATCTCATGCTCTCCAAGGATATGAGCAATATTAAAAGATTCGTTGAGACGTTTTATGGGACAGAGACGCTTCCCAGTCTTTCAAAAAGTTTGCAGGAGGCGGTAATAGTCTATTCGGAGCATGACCCGGCTTATTGGGTAAAATATGGCATTTCAAATGATATAATCAACAGGTTCAGTTCATTTAAGCAATTGATTTTGGAGAATAGGGGAAAAACCTCGATCGCATCCACCGCGAACAGGTATTATGGTGATACATTCTGGTATTATTATATGTTCAAGGCATGAAAAACAGAATCCCTATAATACTGTTTTGCCTGTTGGCCTTCAGTTCATGCAAGAAAAACATTGTCGAATTGAACATTCAGCCGCCTGAAATTTTCCCTGATTATAAAGAAGTGGCGATCCCCACGAACATTGCTCCCTTGAATTTTTCGCTAAACCAACCATTCGTCGGTTATGTGAGAATGGTTGGCGGAGGTTCAACGTTTGATTTTAAGTTTAATAAAGGCAAAATAACTATTCCCGAAAGGAGATGGCGTAAACTGATCAAAAACAGTATCGGATCAGAAATCAATGTAACTGTTCTTGAAAAAAGGGGAAACCAATTGTTAGCATACTCGCCTTTTAACATATATGTAATGGACAACAAAATAGACCCTTATATTGTCTATAGATTGATTGATCCTGGATACGAGTTGTGGAACGAGATGGGCATTTATCAGCGTAATCTGGAGAACTATAAAGAAAAAGCCTTGCTTGAAAACAAAATGACAGATCTCAATTGTGTAAATTGTCATTCGTTCGCCGACAATAATCCGGATAATATGTCTATTCATATGAGGGCGATTCATCCCGGCACTTACATAATGAAAGATGGAGAAATTGAAAAATTCGCTTTAAGTGAGGATGTTGGGGTGGCGAATTTTGTATATCCCTCATGGCATCCCTCCGGAAAGTATATCGCATATTCCACTAACGATACAAAGCAGGGCTTCCACATTAACGACCCGGATAGGATAGAGGTGTTCGACAATTCCTCGGATATTGTTGTTTATGACATTGAAAATTACGAGATTATTACTTCGCCTCTACTTTTTTCCAATAGTAGTTTTGAGACTTTCCCATCTTTTTCCCCTGACGGATCGAGCCTCTATTTCACATCATCGCCGGCAGTTGTGATGCCTGATTCGTTCAGGATGGTTCATTATGATCTGTTGAGGATCGGTTTTGATCCCTTAACCGGAAAGTTTGGAAACAATGTAGATACAATTTTCAAGAGCAACGATACTTGTAGCGTTTCATTTCCCAGGGTATCGCCGGACGGTAACTATCTGTTGTTTACTTTATCTGATTATGGCAATTTTTCAATATGGCACAATGAGGCTGATCTGAAGATGATTGATCTGCGCACAGGTGAGCTGCTTGACACCGATCAATGGAACAGTGAAGAAACCGAGAGTTATCACTCATGGAGCAGTAACAGCCACTGGGTTGTTTTTAGCAGTAGAAGGGGTTCTGGCCTCTATACCGCTCCATATTTCGGATATGTTGATGATAACGGCAAGACATATAAGCCGTTTCTTCTACCGCAAAAGAATGTCGATTACTATAAATGGATAATGAAATCATATAATGTTCCTGAATTTATTATTTATCCATCAAAATTGGACTCATATAAAATTTCAAAAGTAGCAAAATCAGTTAATGCCGTTATAGTCAATAAGTTTAGAATGGTCCGCTAGTTTATTGAACAGATGTGATCGAAGAAAGCATAAAGAACATCTCTTTTTGTCTCCTTTTTTCGTGAACGCTTATATTTTGTTATTTTTGTGCGTTCTATTGATTAAAGTGATTGCAAATTTTGGACGATTCCAATCTAAATGATTAACAACGGTTTAATAAGAAAAATTGTTTTCCCCGCAATATTGGTAATCCTATTTTTTATATACCAACATTACGGTAAATACCACTTTTTTTGCGTTGAACAGTTTCAACTGTTTAGATTCTCATGGAATTATATTTTTGGGCAGCTCTCATCTATCGGAGGGCTCTCAATACTTATAGGTAATTTTTTGTTGCAGTTTTTTGTTGTCGATTATCTTGGGGCGTTGATATCCGCGATACTGACAACAGCGGTCGCTTACACTGTATATATTGTTTTGTTTAAAAGTGGAGTAGAGGAGCGAATCTCTTTGTTGGGAATAGTTGTAGCTGTTCCATTTTTGATTTTGCATTTATATGACTATTACAATATTGCGGGTACTGTCGGATTTTTGATTTCGCTTTTCTCTGTATACCTGACTCTCGCGCATAAGGGTAGATTTCGGAAAATCTGGATTTTGGGATCTACTTTGATATTGTTCTGGATTTCCGGTCCGTTCGCTTTCCAGTACATTGTATCCATTTTGATTATTTCTTTGATTAAGAAGGAGGGAGTTAAATCTATTATTACCAATTTGATGATACTTGGACTGTTGGGCGGTATCGCGACAATCTTTATCTTGAAAGGGTATTTTGGGGAAATTGGATTCGCTTTTTTGCCGAGTTATTTCTTTGAACCACGATTGGATGCGCCCAGGATATTATTGCTTCCCTATGCAATATTTCTAATATTATTGATACTCTTGAATATAATTGGAAAACAGATTGGAAACGCAAAAAATAAGATAATATATCCATTTATTGGAGTCATAATAGTATTATCATCTATAGTAATCCTTTATAAAGAATTTCATAAAAGATTAGAAGACAGCACTTTAAAGGAATTGGATTATTATGCAAAACATAAACAGTGGAATTCAATCATCTCGATTTGCTCAGGGGAGGTATTAAACCATTGCTACATGAATTATTTGAACCTGGCGCTTCTAAATAAAGGGCTGTTGACCGAGGAGCTGTTCCTGTATGACCAAAGAGGTACTTTATCGTTGTCTGTTAAATATGATATGACCCCAATCGTTTCCTCGTTATTAAGCGATATCGCATTTGAGACCAAACAACCCTCCCTAGCAAGAACACTGGCTTTTGAAGCGTTGGTAAACGCCTCAGGTTCCATGTCAGGAAGATACATAAAGAGGCTGATAGAGACAAATCTTGTTCTTGGTTCCGAGGAGGTCGCACATAAATACCTGGATGTTTTGGATGAGACACTATTTTATAGAAAATGGTCGGCAGAGTACAGGCAATATGCCAACAATAATAAAATGTTGTTGGAACATGAGGAATTGGGTCCAATGATCAAGTCGTTGGGCGCGTCAAATCAGCTTTCCGGCCATGATATCTCTATTGAAGTACTTATTGAAAATGTTGTTGCTAATCCGGATAACAAAAAGGGACTGGAATATATCGAAGCTTATCTGATGTTATCCAAGGATTTGGCGGCTATCAGGAGTTTTGTTGAAAACTATTATGGAACTCCGGTACTGAAGGAATTGCCAAAAAGTATGCAGGAAGCTGTGATTGTATACTCTGAGAATGAACCTGATTATTGGACAAAATATGGAGTTTCAGAACAGGTGATAAATAACTTTATGAACTTCAAACAGTTAGTTGTGCAGAACAGGGGTAACAGAAATTTGCCTGCTATGGTTCAACGTAGTTTTGGGGGTACATTTTGGTATTTTTATATGTATAAGTCATGAACAAGTTCCATATCTGTATACTATTGTTTGCTCTGTTTGCTTCATGCGCGAATCAACATGAGCCATCCGGGACTTATGATCTATTACCCTTGATTGTCCCTGATTATGCCGATGTTACAGTTCCTCCGAATGTCGCTCCCCTTAATTTTTCTGTTCCGGAAATAACAAAAGGTTATGTCAGTTTTGAATCTAAAAACTACTCTTTTGTGGTTGGGATCAGAAAGGGGGATTTGTCCGTTCCAAAGCGGAAATGGAAAAAGATTCTAGGTGAAAACAGGGGGAAAGATATCTCTGTAAGCGTGATATCCAAGGATGAGGGGAGATATATGTCATATAGGCCATTCGCAATTTCCGTCTCCCTTGAGGAGATAGACCCTTTTGTGGTTTATAGGAGGATTGATCCGGGTTACGAACTTTGGAACAAAATGGGAATTTACGAAAGAGAGATTGAGAGTTATAAGGAAAGACCACTTTATGAGAATAAAATGACAGGTATGAATTGCGTGAACTGCCATTCTTTTGCTCAATACAACCCCGATATAATGTCGTTTCATATGCGTTCATCCTTTTCCGGAACCTATATTTTGAAGGGTAACAATATAGAAAAGCTTTTGATAGACAACAACGAAGCTGGTGTTCCAAGTTTAGTCTATCCCTCATGGCACCCGGAGGGGCGTTTTGTGGCTTATTCCTCTAATGTAACCAGACAAGGATTCTATACGAATGACCCTAATAGGATTGAGGTGTTTGACAATGCTTCCGATATTGTAATTTATGATTCTGAAAATCATCTTATCAATAAGTCATCCCTGCTTTTTTCAGAAAATAGTTTTGAAACATTTCCATCATTTGCCCCTGATGGGAAAAGTCTGTATTTCTGTTCCGCACCTGCGGTTAAAATGCCGGATTCCTTTGATTCCGTCAAATATAACATTCTAAGGGTCTCGTTTGATCCCGAAAATGGTACCATAGGCAATAAAATTGATACTGTATTTAACTGTATGGATACCTGTAGTGCCTCTTTTCCCCGGGTTTCACCAGATGGCGATTACCTGTTGTTTACCGTGATGAAATATGGTAATTTTTCGATTTGGCACAGGGAAGCAGATCTGAAAATGGTTGATCTTAGGACAGGACAATTTGTTGATACCGATCCATGGAATAGCGAAGAGACCGAGAGTTACCACTCCTGGAGCAGTAACGGCAGGTGGGTGGTTTTTAGTAGCCGTAGAGGGTCAACACTTTTCACAAGACTATATTTTGGTTATATTGACAATGAAGGCAACGTGAAGAAACCGTTTTTAATGCCCCAAAAGAATACCGGATATTATGATTACCTACTTCAATCATATAACATACCGGAGTTTACGACATTCAGGTCAAAGATGAGTTCTTTTAGAGTGTCAAGAGTTGCCAAGTCAGACAAGGCTATTAAAGTAAGACAGGGTTTAAATGAAGGCTTTTAGATAGTTATACAACCAAAAAAGGAGACCCAAGTCTCCTTTTTCGTGATCCAACTGGGGCTCGAACCCAGGACCCCATCCTTAAAAGGGATGTGCTCTACCTGCTGAGCTATTGAATCAATATTCCTATTTTTGCGAGTGCAAAGATAGCGTTTTCCTGAAAAAAAACAATTATTTTTTTTCACTATTGTCCGACTAATAATTTAGATTCTTGATATGTGTTCGTAAATGTTTGATTATCAAGTATCATTTTCCCCGTTTATAAATTGACCCCCCACATAT
>JGI24710J26742_10002839_pt1 | contig 15085 bp, 13 predicted proteins | sample BioPla2DNA2_FD_26742 | JGI IMG/M metagenome (IMG submission 26742) | reverse complement strand
ACATTTTTCTCCGCCAGCATGAGTGTTGGCGCAAAAATGGCTAACGGCCTCAATTTCACTCAATTTGTTTGGGCCGTCCTCATCGGCGGCGTAATCCTTGGCGCGTACACCGGTGTGCTTGCGTACATCTCTTGTGAGACAGGTATGAGCCTTGACCTGCTGACACACCGTTCATTCGGTACGATCGGTTCATATCTTCCGTCTGCGCTGATTACATTCACTCAGATCGGCTGGTTCGGCGTTGGTGCTGCGATGTTCGGGTATCCGGCAGCAGAGCTTCTCAATATCCCGGTCTGGGTACTTGTCGTACTCGCCGGCGTGGCGATGACGTCGTCAGCATACTTCGGCATTGTAGGACTTGAGATCGTCAGCTATGTATCGGTACCGCTAATCACCGTTCTTGGTAGCTATTCGATGATCACTGCCATCAGAGACGGCGGCGGCATCATCACGATCTTTGACAAATCAACGGGCGGAATGACGCTGTTTACGGCGATTGGAATGGTCATCGGATCCTTCGTATCAGGCGGCACGGCGACACCGAACTTCACCCGTTTTGCCAAGACGAAGACATCTGCTGTAGTTACGACGGTGATCGCGTTCTTCTTGGGCAACACGCTCATGTTTATGTTCGGCGCCGTTGGCGGTGCTTTCACGGGTAAGGATGACATATTCTACGTCATGATTGCACAAGGGCTTGCCATACCGGCTCTGATTGTACTCGGCGGAAATATCTGGACAACGAATGATAACGCACTCTATACGGCCGGACTTGGACTCTCAAACATTACAAAAATCCGCAAACGCCCAATGGTTATTGTTGCCGGCATTATCGGTACAGCATCAGCGATCTGGCTCTACAATAACTTCGTCGGCTGGCTCAGTTTCCTGAATGCGACGTTACCGCCGATTGGTGCCATCATCACGATTGACTACTTCCTCAACCGCGGCAAGTACACGGAAGCAAATGACGATAAACTTCGCACGGTGAACGTGTTTGCTCTTCTTGGTGTTGTTGCCGGCGCGCTGGTCGGTAACTTTGTAAAGTGGGGCATTTCAGCGATTAACGCAATGGTTGTGGCTTGTATCGTCTACTACGTAGGTACGAAATTCTTCTACAAGGAAGAAAAACATGCCTAAATAATCGTTGATCCGTCATCGAGTAATAAAAACCGCCGGAGGCATAATATGCTTACGGCGGTTTTTGATGTTTAAGAAGTTTCAGACAAACAAATGAACATCTTCTATGAACAAATGACGCGCAAGCCTATGAATGGCGTTCTGCGATCGCCAAAAAGTTTTCTTACACGACGGCAAAGCGCAAGGCGTTGTCCAAAATGTTTATCCCGTTTCATTAATTTCTCATTCTGATGGTCATTTTTAGGTAGAATAAATATGTCACCATAAACTCAGTGTGCTGTTCGTTCGTAAGGAGGTTTCCCATGTTGAAAATTCAAGCGACGGTTTGCTTTACGAGGGGTATCGTCATTGGACCTGCCTACGTCGTCCCTGAAAAAATCAAAGAGAAACCCGTCGTTAACTCTTCGCATATTATCGATCAATCGGTGGAGAAAGCGCGTTTTGAACGCGCTGTGGAAGAAGTGTCACAAGATCTGGAAAAATTGGCACTGGAACACGATGTGTTTGCCGCACATCTCGCCATTGTTCAGGATCCGACGCTGAGTGAAGAAGTCGAAGCCCATATCGAAGCGGGGAAAACGGCTGAAGCGTCTGTGGATGAGACGATCGAGGGCTTAAAACTCGTTTTTCAGATGATGGACAACGCATATATGCGTGAACGGGCAGATGATATTGAAGATATCGGCAATCGCTTGATGGCGGCCTTGCAGCAAAAATCGCTACGCCGCTTTCCCGGGCTTTCGGTGCCGTCGGTGATTGTGGCGCGAGACTTGTTTCCCTCCGACACGGCGAATCTTGATGCCTCGCTTGTACTTGGTTTCATTACAGCGGAAGGCGGTGTGAGCTCGCATGTCGCGATTATGGCAAAAAATCGCGGTATTCCGGCGCTGATCGGCGTGCCTGAGATCGTATCAAGTGTTCAAACAGGTGATCTTATTGCCTTTGATGCAGAAACAGGTGAGATCTGCATCCATCCGGATGAGGCGGTAAAGGCTGATTTTTTCGAGCGAGCAAAAGCGCTAAAAGAGAAAGAAGGAGCACTCCTTGCACGCGCATCGGAGCCCGTCATAAGTCGAGACGGTAAAACACTTAGGGTCTATTGCAACATCGGTAGTCTTGAAGAACTGAACGCTTCGATGGCGTACTCCCCGGACGGTGTCGGCCTTTTCAGAAGTGAATTTCTCTTCATGGACAGTGATCATTTCCCGACGGAAGAAGAGCAGTTCATCGCGTATCGAGAAGCGTCTGAAAAAATTGGAAAAGAGATAACCATTCGGACTCTTGACATCGGCGGAGACAAGGAATTGAACTATTTTTCCTTTGATCACGAGGAGAACCCTTTTCTCGGATGGCGCGCCATCCGCATGACGCTCGATATGCCGGATCTCTTTTGCACACAGCTTCGCGCTATTCTCCGAGCGAGCGCCTATGGTCCCATGCGCATCATGTTCCCGATGATCACTTCGCTTTACGAGTTTGAGCGCGCGAAAGCGTTGACGGAGGCGTGTAAAGCGTCATTGAAAGATGAAGGAACAGCCTTTGACGACCACATCCCGCTCGGCATCATGGTTGAGACGCCGGCGGCCGTTTTTATGGCAGATGAACTTGCCAAAGCGGTCGATTTTTTCTCAATCGGAACGAACGATCTTACACAGTATATCCTTGCCGTAGACCGAGGAAATGAGAAAATTAAGCACATGTTTAATGCCTTCCACCCTGCCGTGATTCGAGCGATTGCACGTGTGATTGAGGCGGCGCATGAGGCTGACATTGAGGTGGGGATGTGCGGCGAAATGGCAGGAGATTTACGGGCAACCGAAATATTGCTTGGCCTAGGTCTTGATGAATTCAGCATGTCGGCTCAGATGACGCCGGACGTCAAAGAAAAAATTCGCAGCCTCGACGTTTCAAAAGCGGCAGAAAAAGCGATGAAAGTACTCGCGATGAGCGATGTCGATGAGATTGAAGCGTATCTTTCTCTAAATTCAGGATCAGACACAATAATCGATTAGAGGTGAATACAAAAATTGACTGGAAATCAATAAACTGTTATCAAGACGTTTCTGCGGTAAGCGGCAGAAAACGAGGGCAGCGTTCAAGATGCGAACGATGACGGCGAAATCAGATCAGTACTCGCCTCGCATGCAGATGAGCGCGCGAAAACGGATTAAACGTCGACAATATCGTCGCCAAGACCGCTTTGTATGGCTTCTACGACAGCCTGAAGGTCTTTTTCCTCAGTTGGACCGTCGCAACGGACTTCCACTACATCGCCGGCGCGGATACCGCAACCCATCAACTTCAGAATACTTTTCGGATTGATTTCCTTATCGCCGCAAACCAGAAGAATATCCGATTTGAGTTGTGCACAAAGCTGCGAAAGTACGGCAGCGGGTCTCATGTGAAGTCCGCTTTTATTACAGACGGTTACTTTTTCACTCACCATGTCAGTTCTCCTTATTGTCGGCGCAATTTACCTCACCCTGAATATCCTTATTGTCTCGTGTTTGATTCAATTTGTCACAGCGTGATCCCTTGCTTCTTTCTCGTGATCAATCAAACTTACCTAAGAGCGACTCTTCGCTTCTATCTCGCGTTTGATCCTGTTTGCCTTAGTGCGGCACTTCGTTCATCGCCTCGAAATGAAGGTCAAGCCTATGTTTTTATGCATTTTAGATAAAAATATAAGTTGCGGCAAATTTTTTCATGTCTTATTATATAACAAATAAATAAAAACGAATTTTACGATTCGTTGCGACCGAAAGTATTGTGTCTTTCTGTATTGAACATTTAAGGCGCGCGTGATCCGGATCGGCTGTTTCTTAAACTATGAAAAGGCGCGTTCTCGGTCGTGCGGTCGAGTATAAATTTGGTGATCTGCGTGTTCAAGCTGAATGCGTTTTTGAAAAAATCGGAGGTATTTTTATGAAAAAGTTCATTAACAGCGTCGAAAACGTAGAAGAAGAGATGGTACAAGGCTTAGTCAAGGCGTATCCGCAGTATCTTAAGAAACTTGAGGATAGCCATGTCATTGTGCGGGCTAAGAAGAGAGAAGATAAAGTTGCGCTGGTTAGCGGCGGCGGAAGCGGACATGAGCCTGCTCATGCCGGTTTTGTTGGCGAAGGCATGCTTGACGCGGCTGTTCCCGGTGCTGTTTACACATCACCGACTCCGGATGCGGTTTATGAGGCCATTCAGGAAGTTCAGACAAAGAAGGGCGTCTTGCTGGTCATCAAAAACTATACGGGCGATGTCATGAATTTTGAGATGGCTCGTGAAATGGCAGAAGGCGAAGGCATCAAGATGGCGCAAGTGGTCGTAGCGGACGACGTCGCTGTTGAGGACAGTACCTGGACGGTCGGACGCCGCGGCATCGCCGGCACGATTTTTGTGCACAAGATCGCGGGCGCTAAGGCAGAAATGGGTGCGGATCTGGAAGACGTGCGCTGTGTCGCGCAACGGGTCTGCGACAATGTACGCTCTATGGGTGTTGCGATCGAACCGTGTATTGTGCCTGCAAACGGCAAACCGGGTTTTGAACTGGCAGATGACGAGATGGAAGTCGGTATCGGCATTCACGGTGAGCCGGGCACGCATCGCGAGAAAATTCGCCCCGTCAATGAAATCGTTGATCATCTCCTTGAGAAGATTCTGGAAGATTTGCCGTACGAAGGCAGTGAAGTCGCCGTTATGATCAACGGCTCCGGCGGCACGCCGTTGATGGAGCTTTTGATCATCAACGATCATGTGGCCGATGTACTTGCCGAGAAGAACATTAAGATTGCGAAGACGTTTGTCGGGAACTACATGACGTCGATTGAGATGGCCGGCTTTTCCATCAGCCTCCTCAAACTGGACGACGAGATAAAGGCGCTGCTCAATGCAAGAGCAGATACGCCGGCGCTCACCGTCATAGGATAATCGTTTTATTAATGTTGTTCGAGACGGTTGACACGGAGAAGTTGACCGTCTCGATCGTACAATAAACCTCCTTCACTTAAACAGTCGAAGGAAGCAGGTAAACACATAGAAAAGACGACCGAGACTGTCGGCATGATGCTGACTGTCTCGGTCTTAGTAATACGAGGATTGTGCAATGGAACTCGAAACATTAGTGAGCGTCATCAGTCAAATGCAGAAAAATATAGCGGAAAATCGCGAATATCTGTCTGATCTGGATCGTGCCATCGGAGACGGTGATCACGGCATCAACATGGACCGCGGTTTTCGCGAGGTCATGAAAAAATTGGAAAGCAGCTCCGTTAATACGCCTGCTGACTTGTTGCGCACCGTCGGCATGACGCTTGCGTTTAAGGTCGGCGGGGCAGCCGGACCGCTCTATGGCACAGCGTTTATGAAAGCAAGTGAAGCCGTTAAAGGTAAAGAGACGCTTTTGCTCGACGATCTTTTACCCATGTTGGAGTTTGCTATCGAAGGAATCCAGCTTCGGGGAAAAGCGGTCAGAGGTGAAAAGACGATGCTGGATGCGCTGATTCCTGCAAAAGAAGCGCTGGATCAGGCGCTTGCCGAAGGGCTTGCGGGAGACGATGCGCTTGATGCGATGATAAAAGCGGCGGAAGAAGGTGCCGAATATACAAAGACGATCATCGCGACTAAAGGACGCGCCAGTTATGTCGGCGAGCGAAGCATCGGACACATGGATCCCGGCGCAGCATCGTCGTGTCTGTTGCTCCACGCCATTAAGACATATTAAAAAAGCGGGAGGATCGTATGGTCGGGCTAGTTTTTGTGTCCCATATTCGAGAGCTGTCAAAAGGTGTCATTGCTCTTGCAAGATTGGTGGGGCCTGATGTTCCAATGGAGGAGGCAGGCGGACTGGAAGATGGCAGTGCCGGCACCGATATGGAGCGCATAGCGTCAGCCATTGAAAACGCGGATCAGGGCAAGGGTGTTCTTATTTTTATGGATCTTGGGAGTGCCGTGATGAGCACAGAAATGGCGCTGGAATTAAATCCTAATCCAGCACATATCATGGTGGATGCTCCATTTGTCGAAAGTGCTGTCGTTGCAGCCGCCGCAGCACAAGGAGGTGCTTCTGCAGAGGAGATTCTCTTTCTTATTGAATCGCAAAAGGACGTTAAGAAATTCTAAATGCACCTTCGCAATTTATTGAAAGAAACGCGACGTGATCGTGTTGCGCTGATCGCGCTCGGCTGCAAAACGAATCAATACGAAATGGATGCGCTTGCCGACTCGCTTCGGGAGATGTCGTTCGAGATTGTTGAGTCGGATGAAGCCGCCGATGTCTATGTGTTAAACACATGTACGGTGACGGCAGAAGCAGAACGCAAGACACGGCAAATTCTCCGCCGATATCGTCGGGAACAACCCGATGCGCTTCTCGTTGCGTGCGGCTGTTGCGCGGAACGATCCGATCTGTCCTCGTTGGCGGACATTGTGATCGGCACCAAAAACCGACCGTCACTTCCCGCGCTGATTCTTCGAGCGCTGCACACGAAGAAAACGCAAGGTGCAATACCCGAGGTGTGCACAAAAAAAGATGTGGGTTTTGATGCCTATGAGGAATTGGGTGCGATAGCGGTTCCGAAGGGTGTACGTGCTTTCCTGAAAATACAGGACGGGTGTGATCACCATTGCACGTATTGTGCCATTGCGCCTGCGCGCGGTCCTGCGCGAAGCCGTAAGCTTGAGGCGATTGTTCAGGAAGCGCGGGCGCTGGTAGTCCGTGGTTATCGTGAGCTTAATCTGACGGGAACAAACATTAATCTTTACGGGATAGGAAGTGTTGATCAAGAGATAGATCGGCCGGAACTCGCAGCGTGTTATGCCGGCTATGCAGGCCATAAACAGGATAAGACCAAACGCATCGGGTCTTGTACCGCTCTTGGAACGAAAGGCGCTGCCTCGTCTGTTGCTGTCTTGAGAACGCATCTTCCGGATGTGCTTGATGCTCTCGAACGCATTGACGGTCTGGATCGAATCCGTCTCGGATCGCTTGATCCGACGATACTGACACCGGAGATGGTGAAGCGGCTTACTTCTTATAAAAAACTTTGTCCTCATTTTCATTTGTCACTTCAGAGCGGATCAGACCGAATACTTTGCAAGATGGGTCGAAAGAATACGCATCAGGGCTATGTGGATGTTTGCCAAAGACTTAATGACGCGTTTCCGAGCGTAGGTATCACGGCTGATATCATGGTCGGATTTCCCGGAGAAACGGAAGAAGATTATCAAGAAACGATAGAACTTTGTGAAAAAGTACGGTTTTTACGTATGCATGTCTTTCCTTATTCGCGGAGACCCGGAACGCCGGCGGCGGAGTGGAGTAGTCAAGTTGCGCGCGATGTGGTAAGAGATCGCGCGGCGAGACTTCGCAAGCTTGCTTCGCGTTTCGCGCTGGAAGCGATCATGGCACGTGTCGGAAAAGAGCGCGATGTATTGGTCGAGTGCTTGGATAACGAAGGCAGGCTATGCGGCTATACGCCGGAATACATTTACGTTCGAGCTCAACGAGCGGACATCCTCGACACCTTTCAAGAGGGAGGATGTAATGAAGGCGACATTGTACGAATGCGTATCACAGGCGCTAAAAGCAAAGACGCGTGCGCAATCGTGGTAAAATGAGCCTGGAGGTACACATGGTTGACGAAAATACGAATCGGTTTGAAATAGGAACGGAAAAAAAGATCTACGCGAATCAGATCATGACGGAAGTGATGGATGCCTTGGAGCAGAAAGGTTATGATCCGCTCAATCAGCTTGTCGGTTATTTCCTTTCCGGAGATCCCACGTATATTACGAGCTACAATGGTGCGCGCGGCATCATCCGTCGCATGGAACGCGATGAATTGCTGGAAGTTATTCTCCGCGATTACGTTAGCCGCTTATAAATAGTGTAGAGCACATTAGATTGTGCACATATTTTCTTCGTGTGAAACGCGTTCTTGGGATTGATTACGGCGAAAAGCGTATCGGCGTTGCGGTGAGTGACCCTTTGCGCATATTGGCGCGTCGTCTGATGACGATTGAGCGGAAGAGCGGTTCTTTGGAAGACGCCGCGGCAGAAATCGCCCGTCTTTGCGATGAACAGGACGCGGATACGGTCATCATCGGCAGTCCAATGCGTACGGATGGCCGTTTTTCAGAGATGGAAGAACAGGTCAATAAGTTCGCTGAAGCGGTGCGTGTGTGCTCCGGCTGTCATGTAGAGCTTTTTGATGAACGATATACATCCATATTGGCATCACGCGTCATCCGCGAGACGTCAGCCTTCGGTCGACACAATCGTTCTTCACGCGCTGATCGAGATCGAAGGCGCGACCAAAAACCGAAAGATAAAGCGCTAGTTGACCGCATTGCGGCAGAAATCCTCTTGCAAGATTGGCTTGATGTTCAACGCAAGTCGTGAATAATGCCAAGTTATTTGCTCTGTTCGTTATCTTTTTAAAGCCAGTTATAGTATCATAAACTGAACACCGGGTCGCGGTTTTTCATTCGTGTTGCCGCTTTGTTGTGGCGTACACCTTATTGAGAATCGCGCGATTCGGCAATATTGCCGTAATGAACGGGATAAACACCTTAGGAGGACACCTAACATGGCATTTTTCAGAACCTTTTATATGAACGACGATTCTTGCGGACACTGCGGCGGCTACTGCGGCGGAGAGGATATAAGTGATCCTGTTGCCGATATGGACGATGCATTCGAAGACGAAAATGATGTCGTCGTTTTAACCGACACGGAGTCGGGTGAAGAATATGCCTTCATCATGGCCGATTCTTTCATGTTGGATGACCAAGAATATGTTGTGCTCATTGACCCGGACGAAGTTGCTGACGAAGAAGAGATGAGTTTGTTTTTTATGAAAGTGACCACGTCGGCTGACGGTGAAGAGATTTTGACCGCGCTCGACGACGATGAAGATGATCGCGTATTTGACGCGTATAACGTTTTGCTTGACGACTACGAAGATGAGGATTTTTTCGAGGATGAGGTCGAGGACTAAACCCGGGCCAGGGAGCCGTCACGATCGCGAAGATGCCCGTTCGGATGAGAGCGTGCTGGCTGTCTTGATGGACGAGAGAAACGGTCGGGAATATTACGTCTCTTTTTTGGATTCGTTTGTCCTTGATGGTCAGGCATATTCTGTGATGTACAATTACCAGCCGGGTGAGAGGTTGAGTCAGAAGCCCGAGATCGTCATGATGCGCACATGGAAAAACGAAAGCGGTGAACAATTGTTTTCTTCCATTACAAGCAGAAAAGAACTGAATCGCGTTTTCGATTTCTTCTACAAACGCTATGCCAAATCGTTGCTTCAATAATCAGGCGCCTCCTCTTGGAGGCGCTTCAGATGGCGCATCACACGGTTCCGGTGGCGCCTCGTACGGTTTAAGAAATGCCCCATACGGTTCCGGTGGCGCCACATATGGTGTCGGCGGCACCGCAAATAGTTGTGATTCAGTCCCATACGGTCAGCCCATGTCGCGCAATACCGACATGAACCGAGATCAGTGGCCGCCGCATATGAAGCCAACAGGGAAACGTCGCGCGAGCGTCGTGACGTTTATCGCGCCGATTGCGTTCATGATATTGCACTATGCCGTGCTTTCAGTGATGGCGTTTGTGCGGGTTTTTTCGTTCATGCGTGTGTACGCTGCGCAAAAGGGCATAAGCTACGGTGACTTGATGCTCGAGTTGAAGTCGAAAGACGCGATGACGGAGCTGATCGCCAAGTCCGATGCCGCGAATTACGCCTCCTTTTACACGATGCTCATCGTGATTCCACTCTACCTTGTCTATCTTTACTTAAGAAAAAAAAGAAGCTCTTCTATATTATTGACTCGACGCGTTAGCAGTCTTCAACTGTTGCTTTCTCTGTTCGTCATCTTCGCGGCGATGGGACTGACGCAACTGTGGATGTTGGGCATTCAGGAAATAAGTCAGTCTTGGCCATGGCTCATGGAGAAACTCCATTCGTATTTAGATGCCGTTTCGACGTTTGAGACGGCTCCATCGTCCCTGTTCTTTAGGATCCTTGTTATCGCGATTCTTGTACCGATTGGAGAGGAACTGCTCTTTCGCGGAATTGTGCAAGGCGAGATACGGCGCGCATTCGGGTCGACAGCGGCGGTCATCGCGACGACGCTCCTTTTTGCGTTTTTCCATTTAGATGTTATTCAGAGTTCGTACGTTGTGATTGCTGGACTTGTGATTTCGATCACATATGAGTTAACGGAACAAGTGGCGATTCCGATGATCATGCACATGGCATTTAATTTTATCGGATCGGGTGTTTTATCACAGCTTATGGGTGTGGGCGAGGCGGGAGATCGGATTATCCTTTACGTCATGTTCGGTTTCATTTTTCCCGGTATCGCATCAATTTTTTTCCTGAAGCGGATTCATAAGAATAAACAAGCGTCAGAACAAGACGCGGCGTTTCCCGTAGCGAAGGGGTGGTAAACCATGTCCCGTTTCTTTCGGCATCTTTCGGGCAGTCTTCGCCGGAGAGCTCTGTTTGTAACGGCGGTCGTGTTATTGGTCGTTATTGTCGCGACAGCAGCGATCGTGTCACGCTCGACGGATCGACTGACGTCGCGGCGCAATGCCATGGTTTTACAACTTAGCAATAAATCGGTCGGTCGGAATGCCGTGCTGGGCACAGGCATTAACCTTATCGGACTCCCTGACAATAATCTGATTTCAAACGGTTCTTTTTCACCGAATATGTTCCAGGCGTATTACGCCGTCCACAGTGGCAGTACTGACGCTTTTGACATTAAAGTATCGGAGACGCGTACTGATATTTCGCTGACGGAAAACCACTTTGTCGACGCTTCTATTGCCATTTATCGCGAAACGCTCAGTTCTATGGATGAGATTCATGAAGCGGTGATCACGAGTTATGAAGCGGGTCGCATCATGAATAAAACGCCCGTATCGCTTCCGGAGGAGCTGAAAGGACTTCGCCTTACCGGCTTCGCTGAATGGGAGGGTTACACTTACGCATGCGGTCCGAGCAGCACCTTGATAAAGATCCCCTCAGGCGGGGACGCAAAGGCGCTGTCTTTTGATTTTTTAAGCGATCTGACTGCCATTGCGGCCGGTCCGAACGGACTTATGACCGGCGACGCGACAGGACGCCTCTTTTCATCTCAGGATGGTGTTTCCTGGCAGCTGCTTCCTTTAGAGATGTCGACGGCGGTGCGTGCCATCTCGTATGTTCCTATTCCCGATGAATCAAACGGCTTCTTTCTTGCTTCGGGCGGGCCGGGCGAGCTGATGTTCGGACATCTTCAGGATATGACCCCGCTTGTAACGTCGATTAAAGAGGATGCGGTGGCTGCTTTCATCGTGACGGAAGACGGCATTATTTACGCGCTTGGCGACAAGGGCCACGTCTATTATTCAATGAACGGCATTGAATGGACTGAAGAAAAAGAACTGACATCGGAGCAAGCTTGGTTGGCGGGAGATGTGTCCGGCAATCTTGCTTTCTTCACGGGTGCTTCCGGCCAGATGGCCATTCGGCGCGCGAACGGTATTTTTGTTTTTTTGGGTTTTGAAGGGTCTGATAGCCTGCCGCGGACGCTTCGCCGCATGACCCCCTATGATCCGGATCAGAATGTGCCGTTGCGAAAGAGGACACTTGCCAATCTGACGGGTGTGCTTGCCATTACGTCGGAAAAAATCGTAGTGCTGACCGATCGCGGCGATGCCCTTTTCTCAAACGACCAAGGTGAGACGTGGCAGCCTTATACTCTTTTCTCAGATCAGCCGATCAGTCGGATGACGCTGATGCCATCGGGAGATCTTTATCTTGTACATCCCGGCGGTACGCTTTCACGGACGGAATTGACGTCACGATTTACCTTTGAGCCGCCCTTGCCGTCGGGCGAAGTGCAGGCGGATGATCTCATCGCCCTCTCACTTGCCACCGGATACCGCATGGATGTGGCGAATCAGGATCTGACAGCTCGCGAAGGTGTTCTTCGTGTCGGAGAATGGTGCGTTTCAGGAGGCGCGGAAGTTTCATCGTCTGAGGATGCCGATATCGGTCGAGTCGGTTATGATTCGAACGGATCACTAAAAATAATGTTTGCCGAACACGATGCTCCGGGGGAAGAAAAGGACAATGAGTCACATGACGACGACGGTACTTTAGCGACAGGGAAGCACGATACGTCGCCGACGATTTTGCGCCATGAGCGCCTTTTTTCGATTTCTAGACAGACGGTATTTCAGACGCCGGTCAACAATCCCAACCGTCCTTATCTTTCAGCACGTCTTTCACAGCGCATCGATCTTTCTCGCCTAGTGACGAGCAACATCTTACCGCTCTTTCGTTTGGAGTTTGACGTGGCTCGATCTGACGATGCGGATGGTAATCTTGAAGTCTGGTTTTCAGGACCGCTGGTCAACGAGGGAGAAGTGTTTACGGTGCAATCAGGAGATTGGCGCCATCAGCGCGCGACAATTGCCTTCTCACAAAAGCTTCGTCCGGAAGATGAACTGTGGATCAACTTCGGATTTTCTGGCAGCGGAAGTTACATGTTGGATAACGTATGGTTTGGCCGAAGTGAGGACGCTCGCGGAGCACTCTCTTCTCTTGTCGCAGAAAATGAAACGTTGCCTTCAGCGGATGTTCTTCGATTTGATTCTGTTCCTATCGGGCGTGCAGGCTATCTTCCGGAATCATGGTGTCTTCCGGAAGGCAGTACATCCGGCGTACGTGAAAAAAGATTCCATAATTTAGGTTGCGCGATGCAATTAGCCGATCTTTTAAGTGCTCAACCGTGGCTTGTCGTTGACATGCACGCCACGGAAGTTGAGTTGGCACATCTGATGGAGTACATAGCCGGTTCGCCGCTCACACCTTACGGACGGCTTCGTTCACGCGATGGGGCAATAGGAAAGTGGAGCGATCGTTTCGATGCGATCTATATAGAAATCGTTGATCGAAGCAATGTGCTGCAAAATGACGTAACGCGTTCAAATAGTGTACGTCGAGTTATCGATCAGTTGTCTTCGTCACCTGAATTTCATACGATCAGAAATCGTGTATATTTCATTGACGGCATGTGTTATGAGGACGGGCGATCGCATACATCAACGGACTACCATGCAGGGGACTTTGTTATCAAAAAGCCTTTTGCGACAATAGATGAATTTAACGTCATCCTTGAAGAATGGGTGAATGCGATGCCGCGCTGGCGGACGGGTGATCACCATCTCTATTCGGAGCTTATGCGATCGTTTGATGTGAGCGCATGGGAAGCTCCTCCGCGCATTGCCGATACAGTCAGCGTTATGCTCGGCGATCTCGGCGATCATACGGTACTTTCGATGATGGATGTTGATTTTGCTTTGCCGGAGGCACTGAGCGGTCGAGCGATGAATGTACGCACGCTTGAGGTGACACGTGGCCTATTCGGCATGGAACGCCTCGCCTCGCCGACGGTGATCCGAAAAAGCGGGAGTATCGATGAAGAAGGGATGACGGTTGAGGAAACGACACTCTATAAAGTCTTTCGTTCCCGAGAGGAGGTTGCTTTGATCGCTGCCAATCTCGGAAAGTCCACTTCCATCATTTCCGTAGAGGGCTTTGACTTTGAATCGGACGTTTCCTATGACTTATATGACTATCGCGGTTATAAGATCAGCAGCGGTTGGCGCTCATCTTATAGGGAGGCCTTCACTCTGCTTCCTGGAGGTGTCATAGTGATCCGGCAGCTTCACGATTGAAGTTTTTATTTTGAGCAGCGTTAATATGAATATACTCCGGAAGAGAATACTAGCTCAAGAACAGGGGTAAAGATGGCATCTGTCCTCGAGTATCGCGTATTATGGCATGAGGTCACGATGGTCAGGCAACGTCCGTCTGAGTCACGGTTTAAGCGAAAAAGGCATTGTAGAAGTGAGAAAACTTAATGGAATGGCTTGACATATTAAAAAGTGTTATATACGGCATTGTGGAGGGGGTGACGGAATGGCTTCCCATCAGCAGTACAGGTCATTTAATTCTGCTGGAGCGCCTGATCCCGTTGACCTCGGGCGATTCTCCCGAGCAAAAAGCCGCTTTTTTCTCATTTTTTCTTGTAGTGATTCAGCTCGGCGCGATCATAGCGGTTGTCGTAACGTTTTGGCGTGAACTTTGGCCTTTTCCAAGGCGTCGTTTCGCAGCGCCCGATCCGGGAGGCGATGCTTTGATCCCTTTTCGACTCGGTCGTCGCTCAATGGTGATCGATCGTCGGATCCTCAGACTTTGGGGGCAAATATTAGTCGCTTGTATTCCTGCTGCTGTCATCGGTCTTCTTTTTGATGACAAGATTGAAGCGCTTTTTTATAATCCTTGGACGGTTGCGATCATGCTGGTGGTCGTTGGGCTTGCCTTTATTGTGATTGAGAGTGGCATGGCAAAAAAAGGAGGAACGTCTCACATCATATCGATGGAACAGATGGGTTGGAAAGAGGTAATCGGTATCGGCCTTTTTCAAGTCATTGCCGCCGTTTTCCCGGGCACATCTCGATCCGGTGCGACCATTCTTGGAGGACTAATAATGGGGATGAGCCGGCCGGCTGCCGCTTCGTTCACTTTTTATCTTGCTGTTCCTGTTATGGCGGGCGCGAGTCTCTTGAAGTTCTTGACACGAAGCGGATCATTTTCCGGTATCCAGTGGCTCTGTGTCGTTGTAGGCATGGCGGTAGCATACCTTGTCTCGATACTGATTATCCGATTCTTGATGCGCTACATCCGTCGGAATGATTTTCGGATCTTCGCGTATTATCGTATTTTACTCGGCGCAGTCGTGTTGGTAGCAGCCGTTCTTAAATTCATTTGACAAAGTGAGAATGACGCTGGTATGATCAGTGGGCGCTTGTGCGCGTGGCGGTATAGCTCAGCTGGCCAGAGCATTCGGTTCATACCCGAAGTGTCACAGGTTCAAATCCTGTTGC
>JGI24710J26742_10002837_pt1 | contig 15088 bp, 27 predicted proteins | sample BioPla2DNA2_FD_26742 | JGI IMG/M metagenome (IMG submission 26742) | reverse complement strand
AAATTTCTTTTCTTTTATTTTATCGGGGTATCCTTGGCATACTTTTTGCTTAATAAACTAAAATTTCTTTTTGTCGAATAATGTTTCACGTGAAACATTTTGAAAAAAACTTTCGAAAATAAAAAATAGGCCCGGCTGACCGGACCTATCGAAAGAGTAAAAAGCATGTTACGATTAACAGAAAAATCATAATACCGTCTAAAATCTTTTCCATCATTCCCCCTCCCAAACCATCACTACAATAAGAAGCACACAAACATATACCATAAACCCTATCCCCCACCAGTTAAATCCTTCCATGCTTCTTCACCTTCCCTTCTTCCCTTTTCTCCCTGGCCTTCCCCGCGATATAAGAAATATTCTCAATTATCACATCCGGCGCAATCCCATAGGCCCTTAAAATATCCAACATTCTAATTTCTGATTCCGTGACCCTTTTCATCTTATCTTTTTTTTCCATTTATTTAAAGACCTCCCTTTGGGGAGGGACCGAATCCCGGCCCCTACCCCTATTATTCATCACCTATTTTAATCTAACTCATAATGATCTACCCTTTGTTTATCTAATCTGTCAACCGCTACATATTGTTTGTTATCATGCTTAACAATGGACTGACATTCTGTTTTATTTGTATATTGTGCTTTCCCTTCTCTGATTAACTTCTTTAAAGTTTCTTTTTTTAATATCATTTTTTCTTTTCTCCTTTTTTATCTTTTTATTTAGGGGTTGTCCCCCTTCGTTACCTCTATTTTATCACATATGTATACACTTGTCAACACTTTTTCCATAACTTCTAAAAATAAATTTTCTTGTATACCCTTGTTTACAAATTTTCCAATAAAAAAGGATTTCCCAAAACTTTGTCGAAATAGTATCTATAATCAAATAAACATTCTTCATCACAAACTAAAATCTGACAAAAGGAGGTGTGAAATTTGGAAAGGGTGGTGGTTTTTCGCGAAGGAAACCAAATTACAATTCCAGCAGTAGTAGTAAAAACCTTGACACCGGAGGAACACGAATTGGACGCGTTTAGACTTTTCTTAGAGCCGGAAGGAAAAATTATTTTAGAACCGATTTTCATTAGAAAAGAAAAATAAGAAAAAACAAGGAGGATTTTAAAATGTCAAACTTTGAAAACGAATTAACCAATCAAGAGGTAGAAACCAGTGAGAAAAATTTAGCAGCACAATATTTAGGAGTGGACCCCACTAAACAAGTGGCAGCAATAGAAACCGAAGGCCGGGAAATATTCTTCTCTAATGAGGACAGACGCCGGGTATTCACCAATCTTGACATGACTTCCGATCTTGGCAAAGCAATCGTTATTTCCTGCTTTTCCGGTGCTGATCTCCCTAATGAAGAACTTCAAAATAAAACCTTCTTCCTGCAAAACTTCTTGATGCACACCGCATATATGGCAAATGAGGACGGGGAAAAGGTAGAAGTTAAAAGATGCGTACTTATTGACAAGGACGGGCAAACAACTTCTTTCTGTTCTGATGGTATTATCTCTGGCATTGGAAACCTGATCCAGGTTTACGGTATGGGACCGTGGGAACCAGCAATCCCGGTGAAAGTAGTAGAACGTAAAACCCGGAAAGGTTTCAAGGTCAAAAACTTGGTAGTAGATATTTCCTCCATGAAAGACCAGGCAGCCGGGAAATAAAAATTAAAAATGAAAATAGCTGGGAGGATTATTCTTCCCGGCTATTTTACAAAGGAGGTATGGAAAAACTTTGGTACAAAAGACCTGCCTAAACTGTAAATACATGAAAATTTTATTTAAAAAATATCCCTGCAATAAATGCGGGCCAGGAAAGACAATGTGGGCGCAAAAGTATATTAATGATAGGTATAAGAAGGAGGAAAAGAAAAAATGAAAAAAGCAATGATATCCCAACCACTGGCAGGTAAGACAGACGAAGAAATTGTAGCAACAAGAGAAGCAGCCATTAAAGTTTTAAAGGAGAAGGGTTATGAAATTGTAAACACCCTTTTCACAGATGACTGGTATAAGAAAGAACAAATGGAAGAACGTGGTGTTGTGCAGATTCCTCTTTGTTTCTTGGCTAAGTCTCTAGAGAACATGAGTCTTTGCCACGCTGCATATTTCTGCAAAGGATGGGAAAAAGCCAGGGGCTGCAAGATTGAGCATGACGCAGCCTTAGCTTACGGATTAGAGATTATATATGAGGATTAAGGAGGAAAAGAAAAATGAACTTAAATAGTAAAGTATTCGTGATGGACCCAGGCCACGGAGGGCCAGACCCCGGAGCAGTAGCCAATGGAACAATATTTGAGAAAAATATAAACCTTGCAGTAGTTCTACAAATTTACCGGGACACTAAGAATAGTAAAAATTATTCTCGTTTTGTGACCCGATATGAGGATAAACGAGTTCATGCGGACCCCAAAAAAGAACTAGCAGCCAGGGGAAACCAAGGGAAAAATTCCGATCTATTTTGTTCGTTTCATTGTGATAGCAGCTTAAATAAGAACGCAAGTGGATTTTCCATCTATTGTAATTACAATTCCCCATCATCAAAAGTATTCGCGCAAATTCTCGCAGATGAATATAAAAAAGCGTCCAAGCTAAAATTATTCGGCATTTATACCAAAGTAAATTCAGCAGGGAACGATGATTATTACGGTGTGTTACGTGCAATTCCTGCGGATATACCCGCAGTGATTTTTGAAATGGGTTTTCTCTCAAATGAAAATGACCGATCATTATTAATAAGTAAAGACTTTCCTTCCCTTGTTTCCAAAGCATTTATAAAGGCCCTTGATCTATTCTTTGGATTTACGGAAAAACCGGGCCGGGAAGTTGTTACAACGGAAGAATCAGAACTGGAACGGTTAATAAAAGTATTAGCAGAAAAACGTCAAATAATTTTAGACCAGGCAAAAATTATCAATGATCTTTCCGCAGAGGTTGACAGGTTAAAGAAAGGAGTAAAATAGATGGATAATAATGACTGGAAAGGAATTAAAAAAGCAGTAGAAACAATTCAAGCGGGAGAAGCAAAAAGAGTAAATGTATCTGATAATATTATTGTTTATAGATGTGGTACGGTAATAAGAATTGATATTAAATAAAAGGGGTTGATCTCCTTGGCACGTAAAGACAAATTGATCGAACGATATAACAAACTAAGGGCAGCGGGTTTTTCCTCGAAGGACGCTACAAAACTAAAATACCGATCTGATAAAAATGTCGATAAAGCAATAAAAGAATATCAAAGGGAAGTAAAAAGACAGGAAACAAATGCACAAAGACGGGCCAATTATGCAGCCTTAAGAAATGCGGGATATACTCCACAGCAAGCAAGTAAACTGAGGTCTACCTCATTAAAGAATCTTGAAAATTTATTACGTGACTTTCAATATGTTAAACCAGAAGGAACAACCAAGAATTATCTCTCAAAATATACCTATCTTGTAAAATATCAGACAAAAGACAAGGACAAAAATATTACGGAAAAATTTATTCATATTACTTCCCAGCGTAAATTATCACGTGCGGAGGTTTGGGATGAAATATATGATATTTTTGAAGATGCAGACAATGAAAGCGCGTATGAGGGGTCAACGTTAATAAGGGGGAGTATTACCATAGTCCAGGCATATGAAAATGTATGAAACCGCAGCGGGATACCAAAAAGGAAAACAAACGGAAAGCACATATCATATCAAAAAATATTCGGATACAAATCCCCCGATACCGAATATATTTTGACAGTGAAAGCCGGGTGGACCCGGAAACATTGCAGCATACTCCATACTTACTTTGTGCAACATTTATTGATTCCCGATACAAGAGAAAGAACCAAAAAATTTATGAGTTCGACGGGGTAAAAAACTTTTGGGAAGATGTAACAAAGTTTGGAAGTAAAACAAAATGCCGGGTAATGGTTTACGCGCATAATGCCAGCTATGATACGATTACAACCGCAGGAGTACCCGCATTAGTTCGCCAGGGTTACATGGTCCAGGGATTTTTCGAAAAGGGGTTGGCCTTTATGCTTGATCTTAAAAACGAAGCATTAAATAAAAGTATCAATATAATATCGTCAACCAACTATTACCCAACGTCCCTGGCGAAATTAGGAAAAGCCTTTGGAATTGAAAAAATGGACTATGACTATGAAAACGGAACTCACGAAGAAGCAATTTCCTATTGTATCCGGGACGTTGAAATACTTGAAAAAGCTATGGAAAAATATATACAGTTTGTCCAGGATGAGCAGCTTGGAACATTAGGTATTACTACACCTTCCCAAAGTTTTAATGCTTTTCGGCATAGGTTTATGAGCCATGAAATTTTTATTCATGACGTGGAAAAGTCCACGAATACGGAACGGAACGCTTATTATGGGGGACGGACAGAATGTTGGAGAATTGGAACCTTTGCATCGAAGGATAAATTTTGGAAATATGACGTAAATTCTATGTATCCTTATGTAATGAAGAATGAAAAATTCCCCGTAAAGCTAAGGACCTATAGGAAAACTTTAAAATTGGACCAGGCCGAAGCCTTTATAAAGGAAGGGTTTGGACTATGCGCAAAATGTAAAGTTTTAGTGAAAGAACCAATTTACCCGGTAAAATTAAATGGACGCTTAATATTCCCTGTGGGTGAGTTTTGGACCTATCTTTCAACACCGGAGATAAAGGAGGGGATAAAGCAAAACTTAATCTTAGCAATGGAAGAAGTATCCGTGTTTAATATGGAGGATATTTTTTCCGAATACATAGAGTATTTCTATACAAAAAGGCTAGAAGCAAAAGCAAAGGGTGACGCGGTTTTAGACTTACTTTATAAATTATTTATGAACTCCCTTTATGGGAAGTTCGGGCAACGTGCCAACAAAATGGAAAGAGTAGGTGATGCTGACCCGGAAAAAGTTGAAGTGGTAGAAGTTTATGACGTTGACACAAAAGAACGCTACACCTTAAAAACTTTTGGCGGGGGGACCTTTAGGGAAACAGGACAACATGAAGAAGCATTTAATGCTTTTTGCGCAGTAGCGGCACATGTTACAGCTTATGCCAGGATGCACCTTTGGAAATTTATCCTAAAAGCAGGAATTGAAAATGTATATTACATGGATACCGATTCCCTTTTTGTATCCCTCACAGGCCGGGAAAATTTAAAAGATATTGAATCGGAAACAGAGTTGGGATGTATGAAGTTAGAAGAAGCAACAGAAAAAATGATTATTAATTCCCCAAAAGATTATACCTTTGGGGATACCGTAAAGAAAAAAGGGATATCAAAAGGAAGTATTGAGATAGACCAGGACACGTGGGAAACAATGCAATTCCCGAAGCTTTCTACCTTTTTAAGAGAAGGACAATTAAACACCTTCCACAACATTCGCCGGGTTAAACAAATGACAGGGAAATATTATAAAGGGTGGATATTAGACACCGGGGAAGTAATGCCTTTGGAAATGAAAACTAATAGCACAGGGGAAAATGAAATAAGAGCCTGGGAGGATACCAGTTATTATATGATGGGAAAAAGGTTAAAAGTATTAGGACAGGTTAAAGATATTGCGAAAAAATTTAAAGGTTTTTATGTGGAGCCTATTTCCGAAGATGATATATACAGCCAAATTATAGGAAGGGAGGAAGAAAAACGGAAAACTGAATTAAGGAAATTAATCTTACAGTTAGGAGGGATTAAGGACAAAGACTATAAAAACATTCCTAAATACCTAAAACGTAAAACGGGCCAGGGATTGGATGAATTAGCATCAGAACTCACGGAACACGGGTATTTTTGTAAAAATGCCGATGATGTTTACAAATTATTAAAAAGCCTATGAAAAAATGACAAAAAATAGTATAATGTAGGTAAATAATACTAATGGAAAGGGGTATTAATAATGGCATTTGATGAACAAGATAAAGCCTTTTTACAAGGTTTATTTCCTAAAGATAAAAATTCGGGATTAACGGAGGATGATAAAAATTGGATATTAGAAACGATAAACAAGAAGGAGAAAAGTGGATTAGAGAAGCCGCCGAAAGAGCAGCCGGAGGACAAGACGAAAACAGTCCCAGTCCCCCCGCAGCCGGAGAAAAAGGACCAGGAAAAAACGGAGAAAAAACGAAGAAGTCTCCTGGATTATCTCTTTTAGACAAAGAACCCCGCGACATATCCATTATATTACCCCAAGACGTGGAGAAAGAAGGAACAAAAAAGACAAAGAAAAAATCCTCTAAGAAGAAGAAAAAGGCAGACAGCGCGGAGGAAATTGAAACTTTAGTTAATGGATTGCTCACGAGTATTTTTGCAATTGCAGCAACGAAAGACCCGGAGGTTTGGAGCGTGACGCAGCCGGAAGTTGAAAGCATAAGCGAACCAGCCGCAAAAATCATTGCTAAAATGGATAAAGCGGGAAAAGTTGGTGAATATGCGGACGGACTAAGCCTTTTATGGGCCGTTTTGATAGTCGTAGGCAGCCGAGTAGTCAAGACCGCGCAGAAACGTAAACCGAAAGGGGGCATAAAAATTGAACGAACAACCAGGTATGAAAGACCGAGCCAGAATGATAATAGAAAAAATAATTCCAGCGCTGAACCTGCCCCCCATGTTGACAATGCTTTTACCGACGTTTTACCCGCAGTTGGATAGATTAAGTGATGATGATATAAGTAATATTTTGAGTGAGATTGACGCTATTATTACTTATATCCGGGAGGGTGAAGGGATTGAGTAAATATATTATCCCCACGAACCAGCACGTGTTTATAGCGGGCCGGACCGGAACCGGGAAAAGCTTTTTAGCCAAAAAATATTTAAGTGGTTATAAAAACGTCGTAGCCTTAGACACGAAAGGATTTTTGCCCCAGGATTGGACAGAACCAGGCCCGGAAGATTTAACCGTTATAACAAAATTAGGCGACATTGATAAGGTAAAGACGTCAAAGATAATATACCAACCGGACCTGGGGGAAATGAACGAAGATTATTATAATGCCTTTTTCCAATGGATTTATTTAAGGAAAAATACTATAGTATGGATTGACGAAGTTATGAGTATTTGCCCGACGCCTTATAAGATACCGTTTTATTACCAGGGGATATTGACCAGGGGGCGACAGCGAAATGTCGCCGCCTGGAGTTTAACACAAAGGCCGTCGGGGATACCGCAGATTATAATGTCGGAAAGTTCACACTTTTTTATTTTTGATCTGAACCTACCCCAAGACAGGGAGAAAATTGTTAAAGTGACGGGTATAGAAGATTTTTGGGAAGTTCCCTCAAAGGCCGGACCAGCTTATAACGCTTATAATTTTTGGTACTATAACGTGATGTGGGACGCAGCACAGTTGGCCAGGTTAGAGGAAAAATAAAGTATTACTTAAAGGGGGTGAATGTATGGATAAGTTTATGGGTATTGGTTTAAAAAATGCTTTTATGTTAGCGATCTTTGTTATACTTTTTATTGTATTCGCTAAAGTGATAGTGACCAAATACCCAGTCGCGGGGCTTTCCGAAGTCGTGCAAGCAGTTTAATCTTAAAGTAAAAATTTAGGAGGTATAAAAATGGCTAACAGAGTTCTTGATGCTTTTATTGGCGGGTTTATTACAATATTGGTTATTGCAGTATATAAGTATGTTTTCGTCGATAAGGTACGCGTCCCCGTAGTATCGGACATTGTAGAAAAAGCATAACTTTAAAATAAAATTAAAAGGAAGGTGTATTTTAAAAATGGCTAATGATGTAAAAATTACCCCAGCCGAGCGCGCAGCGCGTTTTGCCCAAATGACCAGACAGAATTTCCAGATGTTACCCGCGATAGCAGGAACGGAAAATAATACGGTTAGTTTTGAAATTCCCCGGACTAAGCTTTTGGCCAAAATTTATTTGTTGGTAGAGGCCGTTTTAACCGGAACCCATGCTTCAGGTACAGATATGGTATTGGCCCCCTTTGCCCCTTATTCCTTTATTCGGAACGCGCGCGTAAAAATGAATAATGGTTTTTCTCCGTTCCAGATTTCCGGGCGCGGTTTGTATTTCTATAACCTTGCGAACCTAAACGGGAAAGAGGTTGAGTTAATTAAGGGTGCCGCTAACACAGGCAGCAGCCGGAGCCGTACCGTTTGTGGAGTAAAGACCGGAGCAAGCGGGGAAGTAAATACCGTAAGATTTTTGGCTGAATTGCCGTTAGTCCTGAACGACCGCGACCCGATAGGCTTAATTTTAGCGCAAAATGCGGAAACTTTAATTACTGTAGAGGTAGACCTGGGAGCCGTGACCGATATTGTACCAACAGCCACCGGATTTACAACCGCGCTTTCCAATATTACCATTACCCCTATGACCGTCACATATACAGTGCCTTCCGACCCCAAGGCCCTGCCGGACCTATCCGTTTTAAAGTTGGTCCATGAAATAGAGCAAAATATCCCCGGTACAGGGCAGCAGGTAGTTAAATTACCCGTCGGAAACACATACCGAAAATTAATTCTTTGGATGGAAGATTCAAGCGGGGATGGATTAGTTGAGGGGACGGGCGTTACCGGAAACTTTGAATTGATATTTAACCAGGCGGATATTCCCTATGCAATTAGGCCCCAGCTTTTGGCCGGATATAACCAGACCGTTTATGGCAATGTGTTACCCCAGGGTTTATGGGTTTGGGATTGGTCCTATAACGGATTTGCCGGATACGGGGGCAGCCGGGACCTAATTGATACCGAAAGACTATCCGAGTTTTGGTTTAGATTTAACGCAGCATGCGCGGGCCGGGTAACGGTGATTTATGAAACCTTATCCCAATTGAGATAAGTTTAATTTTACATGGCGGGGAGCCGGAAAGTTCCCCGCTTTTATAAAAAGGAGGTTTTTTTAATGCAAAAGACAGGTTATGCCTTCGCGGATATTTACGGCCCAGGGTTTGGCGCCGCTATTACCACAAGTGAAGAAGCTATCCCGGAAGCAACGGAGCGTGAACATTATGGGGAACCGGAAGGGTTTAGTCCTGGGACAACAGCTAAGCAGCCGCAAATATTTACAGCTTTGCTCATTCTGCTTTTAGTTATTGTTTTTCTAAACTTCTAAAGGAGGATTAAAATGGGAGAGGTTGATATAATTACTTTAATTGGAAATTTAGGTTTTCCAATAGCCGTCGCAGCTTATTGCTTAATTACTCTTAATAAGACTGTAGCAAGCTTAAAAGACACGGTTAATAATAATACCGTCGTTATCCAAAAACTTTTAGATAAAATAGGGGACGGATACAATGAATAGTAAAATTATTATCCTCTTATGTGCTATTATCGCGCTTTATGTTTTTGTAAAGTATAAGCGAGTTAAAGCAACGGGGACGACGGGAACCACGCGGAGGTGGTGACGTGTTAAAATTGGTTTATTTGCTTTTTTTGCTTGTTATTTTTTGGTTACTCTATAACGAATTTAGCCCGGATGGTAAAAAGTATATATCCAAGGTGGTGAGGGGTAGTTGAATGTTAACAAAGAAATTGTTTTCGTGGGTAGTTTAATTGTAGGTGTAATATTCTTTTGGTTAATATTTGGTCCCCGTCCCACTTATATTCTCCTTTGGTTACTTTTGGCCGGGCAGATAGTTGTGAATTGGGCCGTGTTAAATAAGACCTTAAAGGAGGTAATTTCAAATGTCTAAAGTGACCAGTATAGTTACAATGATTTTTATTTTAATTGGAATATATTTGTTTTTAGCGCGCGGAAAAGAAACGGTTAATATAATTAATAGTATCGCAGCAAATTCCGTCGCCGGAATTAAAGTTCTCCAAGGGAGGGGATAATTATGCTACCCGGATACCATTTATTTTTTAGATATATAGCCGGGAAAAACACAAAGACAGCACCGGACCGGCCTAAAGAGAATTTAGGTATTGAGGAAAAAGGGGAAGAAATGGGACGCCTTCCCCTTTCCTATAAATTCCATAGTACCGGGCGCGTTACGACCCCCGTTATTACACCGTATAGCATAGACGAAATTCAAACGGAAAAAACGTCCCCTGTTATACGCGCAGAGGATTTCCCGCGCGAAGGATACATGGGGGAGGGCGTTTATTATGGCTAATGACTTTGACATTATTGATGCGACGAAAGACGCCGTGAGCGATATTAAAAAAACCTTTGGCAAAAAGACACCATGGATAATTGGCGGGGGAATACTTTTGGCAGTAGGGGCCGGATTTTTTTCTTTAAGGAAAACTGTAAAAGAGCCTCTATATTATGATAGTGGCGGAAGTAGTTACCCCGTAGACCCCGGAGAAATCGGGATCATCGCACCCAGCGCGCCGGAATCCGGATTTCCAGCCGACACGGGCGGGGCAAATGCCGCCATGGAAAGTTTTTTCATGGACCTAATAAATATGCAAATGGACACAAGCGATATGATATATTCCCAGGCCGCCCAGCTTGACCGCCTGACAGAGCGGATTGATAGACTGAGTACGGAGGAAAGCACTGTTTATTTAAGGGATGAATTGCCGGAAGTATCCACTAATTTATATTTAGTAAATCAAGGGGTAGAGGGCCGTAGGGTATTAGAAAGCGCGGAAACCATAGAGGCCAGGCAGCGCGAAAGATATGAACGCGCAAAGGCAGCAGGAAACGAAAAATATATGGAAATAGTCAAACAAGAAACGGAAGCCGCCATAGGGAAAAAAGTGGATTGGGACAAGAAAAGCAGCAGCAGCAGCAGCACTATAAAATACGTTGAGGGTGGAATTACTTATGAGCAGCGCGACGGGAAAATATATAAAGATGGCCGCCTTATACCCGAAAAAGATTATAAGTATATTCCGAAACAAGTCGGAGGACTAAGAGATTAAGGAGGGGTAACAAATGACGTTTTATGAATATGTTGCCCCCTATGCGGAAAGGGCCGCCGAAGTATTAAGTATCCCAGCCGAAGTTATAATGGCACAATGGGCAGTAGAAAGCGCGCATGGCGGGAGTAGTTTGGCCCGCCGCGCGTTTAACCTGGGGGGAATAAAATATAATAAATATTCAATAGCGGAAGGAAAGACCGGAGCATTTGCAAAATACAAAGACCTGGATCAGTTTACAGAAGATTATATTCGCGTCATGTCGTTACCTTATTATAAAGATGTTAGGGACGCAGAGGGAATTGAAGATACCGTACAAGCTTTGGCAGCCTCCCCATATGACGCAGGACATTATGGAGGGACCGGACAAAGTATTTTGGATAACATAAAGATTAAGCAAGAGGCCGGAACCTTGCCCGATTATTCTTTATCGAATCCACGCTTTGATTATAAAGGGGAAGATGCAGACAAAGAAACCATTATTGACAATGTATTCGGGGAAAGCCCGGAAGATTGGTCAAAGAAAAATCCTGCCGTCATACCTGATTTAATAGCACGTGCCGGGGATGGTTTGCAGATTTTTGCTAAGACCTGGATAATAATTATTCTTTTAGTCGTCGCGGGCATATTTGCCATAAGTGCATTAGTAAAATAAAAGGAGGAAAGTTATAATGGGCAATAATCCAACCTATAGGGAACAAAGGTTTAAAATAAACGCTAATACAATTTATAAATTGACTTTTTATGACACGAAGCCTAATGTAATCACATTCGTTAGTAGTAATAATACGCCCGTATATGTTTCAGAAAGCAGTAATGTAGGTATTAATATTTATGATATTATTATTCCCCCTTATGGAACCCGCGTTTATGCCAAGCCAAACAATATGAATGAAGTTTTTTTATTTGCCGCAGCAGAATGTAATATGTTTGTTTCTAGTATGGAGATGGAATATAATCCCACAATGGTTGCACAAACCCAAGAAATTGTTAGTAGCCCCGGTGGGGGTTTAATGGGTGTTGTAAATGTTAAGACCATTATAGATCAGCTGCCGGCCGGGGTAAATCATATTGGTAGTGTGACTGAAACTAATAGTGCTGCAATACTGGCACAGCTGATTGCCGGAGCAGCAGCACAGGCAAGCGAAGTGACAGCAGCTGCTATACTAGCAAAGTTAAACGATGGTATTGATACCACGCTAACTGGCAGTAGTCTTGAGCTATACGGCAAAACAATTGCTGACAGGCCAGCGGCTAATACAGTAGCAGAAGGTACTACTTTTACGATTATTGATGCAAATTTAGATCAGAACTGGATTTCTGATGGAACAAATTGGTTGGAGGTGTAATTATGAGTTTAACAATATTACCAGAAAAGTTTTATAGGAATATGAACAGAATAGCTGATGCGTTGGAAGCCACAGCCAATAATACCGCAGTAGTTGATTTTAGTGGCTCTCCGGGAAGCGCAAGACTGTACGCAGGCGATACCAATGCCGGATTTCTCGGTTTTGTTCCTGCTTCTGATTTTATCAACGGAACAGATTTGGCTACGACACTAGGCATATCTAGCGGCACGTCAATCAATTATAATACTCCGTGGATTAAGTATATATGGAAAGGTAAAGTATGTTTTACTCCCCTAAAGCCAATTCGACACAGCATATCATGGGATGCAATATATAACGCAGGAGCGGTTTTTGCGAGCGGTGATGAAGGGATGCTACCCCCTATGGGCCGCATAGGAGCTGAATTGAGCATAGATGCCGCAGACAACAGCATCAATACTACTACTCAAAATTTCCTAGGGGACAAATCCAGTGGCATGGATTATGCTGACACGGTTGGAACTGTAGGTGATACGCTTGTTCTAAAAGGGTGGTCAAATGCTGACAATAACAAGTCTGTAGTAATCGAATCCATTACCAACACAAAAATAGTGGTAAGTGGCGCAACGCTTAAAACAGAGGCCGGCAATAGATTAAGCAGGCTGTATAAGTCCACAAATGCTGTGACGCAAAATAAAACGGTTACAATCGGTGATTTAACTTATGCGGCTAGACTGTTTCGAGGGGCAAGCAACGACCCGACTAATTCTTACGCCGATGCCGACAGAGATGCCATCGGGCCTAACAATGAATGGAACGCGATAATTTTGCCTCTACACGAACATGCAAAATTGCAGAATTGGAATTATTCGGCGTATGCTGGTGTTACTGAGGATTGGGGAGTCTATTTAACCGATAAAGATTTGGTAACTCACTATAATCATGGCAGCGGTTCTTATACTTGGTGTCAAGATGTTCGGGATACAACTTCATGGAGGCGTGTCCTCCGTGGGCGCTACGGCGCTTCTTCCTTGTATTCGAACCTCTCGTGGCATGTGAATTCGGACCACGGTTTTCGCCCCGTCCTTGAACTTCCTCAGACCGCTACTCTCTGACATCTAACGGCGGCCTAAAGTCCCGAGCGAAGGCGAGGGCAGGCCGCCTCTAAAGGAAAGTGATTATATGCCAGCAAGTGATTTATTGGTCTATACAAAAACAGAAAATTTGTTATTGTGGATAGAAAGAAATTAAAGAAAGAGGTGTAAAAATATTGTTAATTAAGACATTAAACGGTTGGAAATTAGCGGAAAATACTGTTAGGTATATGCAGAGGGGCGAAGAAATTGAACAGGTTGTGGGCGAAGAAGGTAAAGAATGGTGGCTAGATTTTGCTGAAAAGTGGGAGCATACACAGATTATTGAGTTTACTGATCTACATTATACCCCGGAGCAGTTAGCAAGACTGGAGGAAATACAGGAAATTGGCGAGGGGTACATGGAAGCGTGTAGCGATTATGTGTTAAATGGTAACATTCCAGATGTGGAACCCTTTCAAATCATGAAACTAAAGCAAACACTAGCGGATTTAACGGAAGTAGTATTGTTAGGAGGTATGTAACATGAGTGATGCACAAAAAAGATTGTATCGGTTTTTAGTTGAAATGGGCAGGATTACAGAAGCACAGTATGAGCAAATTACTGGAGAGTCTTATTAATACTGTCACGCTAACGGGATAGCGTATGTGCGATAAGAGGGGGGAGAAAAAACCTTCTCCCTCCTAAAATTTTGAAAAGGAGGGAATAAAATGGGTTTGCCTTGGCATACTGATATTTCCATGCCGGACGGGTTGCCTATGCAGCTTAAGGATTTTTTATTTAAGCTAGAGACTTTTGAGGGTTTGGATTTTTCAGAGATAGTGGGAGAGTTGGAAAAGATTATTGATTGGTTATTGGCGCATGATAATGGGGAAATGCGGGGGGTTTTGGAAGCAAAATATCAATATGGGGAAATGGACCCAGGGAAGATTATTTTGGAGTTGGAATTGACGGAGGTGGTTTAGGTGTATTTTAGGGAGATAATTACGGGTGATGGTAATTATGACGATTTCACACAGCAAAATAATTGTGTTAGAAATTTATCTGATTTATTGGTTAGTTGTGGTTTTGTGAAAGCACGAGAATTTATATGGAAACAGCAACAGGATGGCCCAGAGAAATTTTATGATCAAATTTGTATTGATTTAAGTTATTCCGAGTGTAGCTATCAACTTAGGATTAGGACTATGGGGAGTGATGGTTGTCAGATTGGTTTGATAACTAGCGAATCTGGTAATACTGACCTACCTTATTATTGGAATGGGCTAGATTTAATTAATATGCCCTTTGATTTTATTTATAATGATAATGGGGTATTTGTTAGAAATATTGATGCAAAAGGGACGAAAGGTTTTTGTTATAGTACAGACGGTGAAAATAATATAGTTTGGATAAAGAACACACCTTTTGTTGATGGTATTGCAACAGAAAATGACACAACAATAGACTTTCCCGGATATTATGACGCAAATAATGGGGAAACTTTCTTTTTGTTGCCCGTACATGTGTTAAGTCGGAGTACGGGAGAAGTTATTAGTATTCCTAAAAATATCTATAGATTTAATGATGATTCCTTTAGGGGTGTATTTCTTTTACAGGACAACACAGGTAAAAAGTGGGGTAGAATTGGAAATGCTTGGTTTAGGGAATGAAAATTAAATCCTCCTTTCGATAGGTCCGGGGAAACCCGGCCTTTTTATTTTGGGGGAAGGGGACAAACGCAAAAATGTTTCACGTGAAACATTATTCGACAAAAAGAAATTTTAGTTTATTAAGCAAAAAGTATGCCAAGGATACCCCGATAAAATAAAAGAAAAGAAATTT